>ERZ827512.305-NODE-305-length-71364-cov-15.905229_pt1 | contig 71364 bp, 65 predicted proteins | sample MGYA00519916_ERZ827512 | MGnify/ENA primary metagenome ERZ827512 (study PRJEB31778, sample SAMEA3449335) | human gut metagenome | biome: human gut; feature: human-associated habitat; material: faeces | place: United Kingdom | collected 2010/2012 ... | reverse complement strand
GGTATCATTAATAGACCATTTTGAATATATAGTTGTTGATAATGAAGCAGAAGCATTAATATTAGAATGTAATCTAATAAAGAAAAATAGACCTAAATTTAATGTATTATTAAAAGATGATAAAACATATCCATATATAAAGATAGATATAAAATCAGATTATCCAAATGTAACAATAACAAGAAAAATAATAAATGATGGTTCAAAATATTTTGGACCATATGCAAATCCTGGAGCTGCAAAAGAAATGCTTGATTTTATAAAACAGAAATATAAAATTAGACAATGTAAAAACTTTAGATCTGAAACAAGAGCTTGTTTAAATTATCATATAAATAGATGTTTAGGCCCATGTATGGGATATGTTTCAAAAGAAGATTACAGAAAACAAATTGATGAAATAATAGACATTCTTGATGGAAAAGTTGATAAAGTATTAAAAGAACTTGAAAAACAAATGATTGAAGAGTCAAGTAAAATGAACTTTGAACAAGCAGCATATATAAGAGACAGAATGCTTGCAATTCAAAGGGTTAATGAAAAACAAAAAGTATCAAATATAACAGAAAATAATATAGATGTAATAGGAATTGCAAAATCTGAAATTGAGGTATGTGTTGAAATATTTTTTGTTAGAGGAAGCAAAATGGTAGGAAGAGAACATTATTTTTTCCAAGACATAAGAGAAATGGAAGACAAAGAAATAATTTCAGGTTTTATAAAACAATATTATATAGATAGTCAAAATTTACCTAATAAAATAATGATAAGAGAAGAATTAGAGGATCAACAAGCAATAGAACAATGGTTAAGCAAAGAAGCTGGAAGAAAAGTAGAAATAAAATCACCCAAAAAAGGTGAAAAATTAAGATTTGTGGAAATGGCTGATAATAATGCCCAAATTACTCTTGAAAATAAAGAAAGAGATAGAAGCGAAATTTTAGTTGAATTAAAAGAAGTATTGGGATTAGACAAATTACCAAGAAAAATTGAAACATTTGATATATCAAACATTTCAGGAGAATATATGGTAGCTGGAATGTGTGTAATGGTTGATGGAACAATAAAAAGAAACATGTCAAGAAGATTTAAAATAAAAACAGTTTTAACACAAGATGATCCAAAATGTATGCAAGAAGTAGTAACACGTAGGTTGAAACACTCAATTGACAATAGTAATTCATCAGGTTTTGGTAAGCTACCAGATGCGATATTTGCAGATGGAGGAATTACACAAATAAGAGCAATAAAACAAGCAGTAAAATCATTAGAATTAGATATTCCTGTATTTGGTATGGTTAAAAATGATAAACACCAAACAAGAGCATTAATAAATGAGCAAAGACAAGAATTTGAAATATCAGAAAATTTAATGAACTTAATTACAAAATTTCAAGATGAAGTACATGATACAGCAATTTCTTATCATAGAAAATTAAGAGATGAATCGATAACAAAATCAGAATTAGATGATATAAAAGGAATTGGGGAAGCAAAGAAAAAAGCATTATTAAAATATTTTGGCAGTGTTGAAAAAATTAGAAATTCTTCAATAGAAGAAATTGTAAAAGTAAATGGAATTAATGGAGAATTGGCAAAAAATATATTACAACAATTAAATTAATAAAAATTTGTAACATATTGCGATGAAAATAAGAAGTAGATTATGAATATTTTTAGAATATTTACATATACATATTAAGGACAAGTATTTTGGGAGGTTTGTATATGAAATTTTTGAAAAAACATAAGATGCTTTCTTTTTTTATGGCTACATTTATTGTTCTATCAAGTGCGAATTTTATTATGATTTATGAATTAATAAAAATTGGAGTAAAATTAGCAACAATATAAAAATTAGATTGACAGTAAAATAGAAAAGTGATAAATTAAATACGTAAGTTGGAAGTTCCACAAAGTCTTTGAAGGGGGTAACTTATATGACTTTACAAGAACTGCAAAAAGAAATTTTTGAAAACAAAAAACGGCATGGTTTTAACACAACAGATATGAATGAAGAATTTTGCCATCTTATTGCAGAAGTTGGAGAAGCATATGATGCTTGGTTCAGAGGAAAAGACACATTTGCAGAAGAACTTGCTGACGTAGCAATTTTCCTGTTGGGAATTGCTGAGATGAAAGGCATTGATCTTCAAAAAGAAATTGAAAGAAAAGAAAAAATCAATGAAAACAGAGAATGTGTTACCAATGAATTAGGCCACCGTGTACACAAAACATAAATATAAGAGCATTATTTTTTGATAATAATTTATCGAAAAATAGTGCTCACTTTATTTTTATTAAGGCATAAAATATTTTAGGAGGATAAAGTTGAAAATGAGAGGGTTATGTTTTAGTGGAGGAGGAATAAAAGTTGCATCACACATAGGTGCACTTAAAGCATTAGAAGAAAAAAATATAAAATTTGATTGTGTATCTGGTGCATCATCTGGAAGTATTATAGCAACATTATATGCACTTGGATATAATAGTGATGAAATGTGGAAAATGTTTCAAAAATATTATAAAAAAATAAAATATGCAGAATGGAAGCAAATATTCAAATTAATTTTTGGATTATTATTTAAAGGTGAATTAGTAATTGATGGTTTAAATAGTGGAAAAAGTATTGAAAAAATAATGAGCGAAATATGTAGAAAAAGTCATGTAGAAAATATAAATCAAATAAAAATGCCATTATTTATTTCCATGGTAGATTTACAAACAGGAACTGTATATATTGCATCATCTAATGAAAATAGAACACAATTATTAGATGATACTCAATATATAACAGATATACCTATAAGTACAGCTGTAAGAGGAAGTTGCAGTTTTCCAGTAATATTTTCTCCTTGTAAGTTTGAAAACATACAATTAATAGATGGAGGAACACGTGAAAATTTGCCTTGGAAGTGTTTGAAAGATGTTGGAGCAAATGAAGTTATAGGAATATGTTTTGAAACAATTCATAAAAAAGAATGCTGTAAAAATATTATAGAAGTTGCAACTAGAGCAATGGAATTACAAGAAAGAGAATTATCGTCATATGAAAAAGATGGAATTGATAAATTGATAACAATTAATTTAGAAAAAACATCTTTGTTAGATTCTGAAAATATTTATGAATTATATAAACAAGGATATATGCAAGCAAAAAAATACCTTGAAAAATAAGGGAAAATATAGTATAATTGCAAAAGAAAAAAATAGAAAGAGAAGGTAATATATGAATATAGCAAATAATTGGAATGATTATAAAATATTAGACATGGCAGATGGACAAAAATTAGAAAAATGGGGAGATGTAATATTATCAAGACCAGACCCACAAATAATATGGAAAGATAAATCATACCCAGAAAAATGGAAAAATATAAATGCAACATATCATAGAAGTAAAACAGGTGGAGGAACTTGGGAATACAATAAAAAAATGCCACAACAATGGCAAATAAAATATAAAGATTTAACATTTAATATAAAGCCAATGGGATTTAAACATACAGGATTATTCCCAGAGCAAGCTGTTAATTGGGATTGGATGATGGATAAAATCAAAAATGCGAAAAGAGAAATAAAAGTATTAAACTTATTTGCATATACTGGAGGGGCAACAGTAGCATGTGCATCTGCTGGTGCATCAGTTTGTCATGTTGATAGTTCAAAAGGAATGGTGACATGGGCAAAAGAAAATATAACATCATCAGGTTTAGCAGAAAGACCAGTAAGATATATAATAGATGATGTTGTAAAATTTGTTAATCGTGAAATACGTAGAGGCAATAAATATGATGCAATAATAATGGATCCACCATCATATGGAAGAGGGGCAAATGGAGAAGTTTGGCAATTTGAAAATAATATTTATGATTTAGTAGAATTATGTACAAATGTATTATCAGATAATCCATTATTTTTCTTGATAAATTCATATACTACGGGAATTTCAAGTAAAGTTCTAGAAAATATATTAAATTTAACTGTTAATAAAGAACATAATGGAAAAGTTTCTTCAGGAGAAATTGGATTGCCAATGGAAAATTCAAAATTGGTGTTGCCTTGTGGAATATATGGTCGTTGGGAGAATTAATATGAATAAATTAAATGTAATATATGAGGATAATCACATAATAGTTGTAGAAAAACAACCAAATATTCCATCACAAGCAGACAAAACTGAAGATATAGATATGCTTACAATTATAAAAGAATATATAAAAGAAAAATATAATAAACCAGGAAATGTTTACTTAGGATTAGTTCATAGATTAGATAGACCTGTTGGTGGAGTCATGGTATTTGCGAAAACATCAAAAGCGGCATCAAGATTAAGTGATCAAGTAAGAGAAAAAATATTTAAAAAGAAATATTTAGCTGTTGTAGATGGAAGATTTGAACAAAGCAAAGGTATTTTAGAAGATTATTTATATAAAGATGAAAGAAATAATATAAGTAAAGTTGTAAATAAAGATAAGAAAAATGCTAAATTAGCTAAACTAGACTATGAAGTTTTAGCATATAATGAAGTGAAAAATTTATCATTAGTAAGAGTAAATTTGCATACAGGCAGACATCACCAAATAAGAATACAATTATCACATGCAGGACATAGCATATTTGGAGATCAAAAATATGGAACAAGAGGACAAGGAAAACAAATAGCATTATGGGCTTATGAACTTACAATAGAACATCCAATAACAAAAGAAGAAATGACATTTAAATGTTTACCAGAAAGTAATGGAACTTGGTGTATTTTAAGAGATGTTAGTATATAAGAGATAGAATGATAAAATAGAATCAAAGTATTGATTTTTCACACTTTTTAAAGTATAATAGAATCCGTAAAAAGCGGAATTAGATAGGAGAAAAATAAAATGAAAGCAATAGAAATAAGAAATAAATATTTAAACTTTTTTAAAAATCATGGACATGTTGTAATACCATCAGCACCATTAATACCAGAAAATGATCCATCAGTATTATTTACAACAGCTGGAATGCAACCATTAGTACCATACTTATTAGGTGAACCACATCCAGCTGGAAAAAGACTTACAGATTATCAAAAATGCGTAAGAACAAATGATATTGATGAAGTTGGAGATAACAGACATTTAACATATTTTGAAATGTTAGGAAACTGGTCATTAGGAGATTATTTTAAAGAGGAATCAATTCAAATGAGTTATGATTTCTTGACAAAAGAATTAAGAATACCAGCAGAAAAATTATCTGTAACATGTTTTGCAGGAGATGAAGATTGTGCAAGAGATGAAGTTACAGCATCATGTTGGAAAAAAGCAGGAATTCCAGAAGAAAGAATATATTATTTTGGAAAAGATGATAACTGGTGGATAGCTGGAGAAACAGGACCTTGTGGACCTGATACAGAAATGTTTTATGATACAGGAAAGCCAAAATGTTCACCTGAATGTAATCCATCATGTGGATGCGGAAAATATGTTGAAATTTGGAACAATGTATTCATGGAATTCTATAAAGACGAAAATGGTAAATATTCAAAATTAAAACAACACAATGTTGATACTGGACTTGGGCTTGAAAGAATGACAATGTTGTTAGAAGGAAAAGAAACACCATTTGAAACTGAATTATTTGCACCAATTATGGACAAACTAGCAGAGCTACAAAAAGTAGATAATATAGCAAGTAGAAGAATTGTTGCAGAACATTTACGTTCAAGTATGATGATAATATGTGATGGCGGAAGACCAAGCAATGTTGATAGAGGATATATATTAAGAAGATTAATTCGTAGAATGGTAAGACATATGAATAAATTACAAATATCATTAGATGAATTATCAACATTAATAGATATAAATGTGGAAAATTTAAAAGAAATGTATCCAGCACTTGAAACAAATAGAGATACAATAAAAACAGTAATATTAGAAGAAAAAGACAAATTCGTAAAAACACTTGAAAAAGGTGAAAAAGAATTTGCAAAAGAAATAGAAACTGTAAAAGAACAAGGACAAAATATCGTGCCAGGAAAAATGGTATTTAGATTATATGACACATATGGATTCCCACCAGAAGTAACAGAAGAGTTAGCAACAGAAAATGGAATGAAAATAGATAAAGAAGAATTTGAAAAACTATTTAAAGAACATCAAGAAAAATCAAGAGCAGGTTCTGAACAAAAATTTAAAGGTGGATTAGCATCAACAGGAGAAATGGAAACAAAGTATCATACTGCAACACATTTATTAAATGCAGCATTAAAGCAAGTATTAGGAGCACATGTACATCAAAGAGGAAGTAATATAACAGCAGAAAGAATGAGATTTGACTTTTCACATCCAGCAAAAATGACAGATGAAGAAAAGCAAAAAACAGAGGATTTAGTAAATGAATGGATTAGCCAAGCAATTCCAGTTGAACATTTAGAAATGAAAAAAGAAGATGCAATAAAAATGGGAGCAGAAGCTATGTTTATTGAAAAATATGGTGATATAGTATCTGTTTATAAAATTGGAGATGTTTCACTTGAATTATGTGGAGGACCTCATGTTTCAAACACATCTGAATTAGGACACTTCAAAATAAAGAAAGAAGAATCAAGTTCTTCAGGAGTTAGAAGAATAAAAGCGATATTATGCTAAAAAATATATTAGTATGCGAAAAAAAGGACCGACCCCAATTTCGCAAGGAGGAAAACTATGGATGAAAATTGTATATTTTGTAAAATTATAAAAGGAGAAATCCCATCAAGTAAAGTGTATGAAGATGATGAAGTGCTTGCATTTAATGATATTAATCCAGCAGCACCAATTCATGTGTTAGTAATACCAAAAAAACACATAGCCTCATTAGCTGAAATGGATGATGGAGATGAAAAAATTATCAGTAAAATTTATAAAGTAATAAATGAAATTGCTGAAAAGCAAGGATTTAAAGATAAAGGCTATAGAGTTATTGTTAATTGCGGAAAAGATGGAGGACAAGAAGTAGGACATTTACATTTCCACTTATTGGCAGGAACTCAATTAGGTGAAAAAATTGTATAAAATACTACCAATTTAGATAAAGATATGTTATAATAGATATATATGGGTAAATTGGAGGTATTTGTGATGAATAAAAAATATAGTAATTTTTTAACAATACTTTTAGTAGTAGTAATAATTGCCATTGTTGCAATTATAGGTTATTTAGGATATAGATATTATGAAACATACATAATTAAAAGTAGTTCTGAAGATTTTGTGGATAATTTTGGGGATTCTAATCAAAATGGAAAGAACAATAATACTACAAAAGATAATAATACAACAGACATTGATAATTCAGTTTTTGATGGTATTGACCAAGGGAATACAACTGGTGGAAGTTCATCAGGAAATAATGTAAAAAAATATAATGGCTTTTTAACAGCTGGAACAATAGAAATTCCATCAACAAAATTAAAAGCACCAATTTTGGATGAATCTGAGTATTCACCCAAAGCATTAGAAACTTCAGTAGTTGTGTTATATGGTGTTGGATTAAATAAACCAGGAAATACTACTATAGCTGGACATAATTATAGGAGAAGTGGAGTATTCTTTTCAGATAATAAGAAGATAAGTGTTGGGGACAAAATATATATTACAGATTTAAGTGGTAAAAGAGTAACTTATACAGTTTATGATAAATTTGAAGTTGCTGAAAATGATGCAGATTATATGAGCAGAGATACAAACGGAGCAACAGAAATTTCATTAACAACATGTACAGATGATAGTAAAGCAAGATTAATTATATTGGCAAGAGCAGATGCATAGATCAATAGGACATGTTTTTAGAAAACATGTCCTTAATTTTTGAAAAAAGGAGAAAAAATGGATAAGAAACAAGCTGAAAAAAGAATAAAAGAACTTAGAAAACAGGTGGAGTATCATGCAAAAAGATATTATGATGATGATAATCCAGAAATAACTGATTTTGAATATGACATGATGATGCTAGAGTTAAGAACATTGGAAAGTCAATTTCCAGAACTTATTACGAAAGATTCTTTGACGCAAAAAGTTGGAGGAACAGTTAAAGAAGGATTTCAAAAAGTAGAACATGAAGTACCTTTACAAAGTTTACAAGATGTTTTCGATTTTGATGAAATTGAGGCATTTGATGAAAGAGTAAAAAAACAAGCTGAGGAAAATGGAATAGAAAATCCACAATATGTTGTAGAAACTAAAATTGATGGTTTATCTGCAGCATTAGAATATGTAGATGGAAAATTTGTTAGAGGTGCTACAAGAGGAAATGGGTTAGTTGGAGAAGATGTTACAGAAAACTTAAAAACAATCAAAACAATTCCACAAGAATTATCTGAAAAAATTAATATAACTGTTAGAGGAGAAGTATTTATATCTAAAAAAGATTTTGAAGAAATGAATCAAGAAAGAGAAGAAAATGAGGAAGAAACTTTTGCAAATGCTCGTAATGCAGCTGCTGGTTCATTAAGACAGTTAGACAGCAATATTACTAAGAACAGACCTTTAGATATTTATATTTTTAATGTTCAAAAAATAGAAGGAAAAGAATTTAATTCTCATTATGAGGAATTAGAATATTTGAGAAAACTTGGATTCAATGTTAATCCTGTTTTGATTCCTTGTAAAAATACAGAAGAAGTTATAAAAGCAATTCAAAAGATAGGAGAAGACAGAGAAAATTTGACATTTGGAATTGATGGAGCAGTTGTAAAAGTTGATGATTTGAATTTAAGGAAAATAATGGGAACAACAAGCAAAGTTCCAAAGTGGGCGATTGCATATAAATATCCGCCAGAAAGAAAAGAAACAATCTTAAAAGATATTACATTTCAAGTTGGAAGAACAGGTGTTATAACTCCTATGGCAATATTAGAACCTGTAAAAGTTGCTGGTTCAACTATTTCTAAGACTACATTACACAATGAAGATTTTGTTAAAGAAAAAGGATTAAAAATAGGAGATAGAGTAATAATACAAAAAGCAGGAGATGTCATTCCAGAAATTGTGGAAGCGGTTGTTGCTAAGAGAACTGGAGAAGAAAAGGACTTTGAAATGCCGAAAGTTTGTCCTGTTTGTGGAGCAGAAGCTGTTAGAGAAGAAGGAGAAGCGGCTGTTAGATGCACAGGAATTGAATGTCCAGCAAAACTATATAGAAATTTAGTTCATTTTGTATCAAGAGAAGCAATGAATATAGATGGCTTGGGAGAAAATATTATTGGGGTACTACTTGAAAAGAAAATGATTTCAAATATAGCAGATATATATGATTTAAAATTTGAAGATATAGCATCATTAAAAAAGAATGGAAAGAAATTTGCACAAAATTTAATAGATAGTATAAATGCAAGTAAAGAAAATGATTTATATAGATTGATAACAGCATTTGGAATTAGGCATGTTGGAGTAAAGGCTGCAAAGATATTGGCAAAAACATATAACAATATAGATAATTTAGCAGAAGCAGATGTGGAAAATTTGAGCCAGGTAGAGGATATTGGACCTATTGTGGCGAATAGTATAAGAGAGTTCTTTGAACAAGAACAAACAAAAGATTTGATATCTAGACTAAAACAAGCAGGTGTAAATACACAGAGATTAAAAGAAGATGACGAAGATGAAAGATTTACAGGAAAGACATTTGTTTTAACAGGAAGTTTAGAAAATTTTTCAAGAGAAGAAGCATCAAATATTATTGAAAAATTTGGTGGAAAAACTTCAAGTTCAGTTTCTAAGAAGACAAGTTATGTTTTAGCAGGAGAAGATGCTGGAAGTAAATTAACTAAAGCGCAGAATTTAGGAGTAACAATTATAACTGAGCAAGAATTTGCAGATATGATAAAATAAAAAAGGAGAAGATATGGAAGGATATACTTTTGAAGATATGTGGCTAGATTTGAAAAATGGTTATCAAATTTATTACACTTATGTTAGAAACAGATATGTTTTATTTAAAACAGCTAAAAATTGCTATACACAAAAATTATTGTCAGATGACCCGAAAAATCCTCAACCAAGAATGACAATGCTTACATTAAAAAGAGTGAAAGAAATGTTTCCATATATGGAACAAATAGAATATAAAGTCATAGAAGGAGAATAACATGGGAGAAATGATAAATGGCAAGAAACTTGCCAAAGAAACCAGAGAAAAATTAAAAATAAAATGTGATGAGCTAAAAGAAAGAGAAATAAATCCAAAATTTGCAGCAATAATGATAGGAAACGATACTGCATCTCAAATTTATATTAGAAACAAAAGCAAAGCATGTGAAGAAATTGGAATAGAATTTGAAGAATATCTATTAAGTGAAAATATAGAACAAAAAGAATTGATAGAAAAGATAAAAGAATTGAACAATAGAAAAGATATTCATGGGATATTATTACAAAGTCCAATTCCTGCAAATTTAGATATAAATGAAGCATTTAGAACAATAGCACCTGAGAAGGATGTTGATGGATTTAATCCGTTAAATATAGGGAAGCTATGCTTAAATCAAGATACATTTGTATCATGTACACCATTTGGAATTATGAAAATGTTCGAAGCATATGGAATTGAACTAGAAGGAAAAGATGTAACAATAATAGGAAGAAGTAATATTGTAGGAAAACCATTAATACAATGTTGTTTAAATAAAAATGCAACAGTAACTGTATGTCATTCAAAAACGAAAAATTTGAAAGCACATACACAAAATGCAGATATAATTATTGTTGCAATAGGAAAATCAAAATTTTTAAAAGCAGATATGATAAAAGAAGGAGCTGTTGTTATTGATGTGGGGATTAATAGAGACAGTAAAGGAAAAATAACAGGTGATGCTGATTTTGATAATATTCTTAGCAAAGCTAGCTTTATAACTCCAGTACCTGGAGGAGTAGGACCAATGACAATTGCTATGTTAATGAATAATATTATCAAAGCTGCAGAAATGCAAAACAAATAGAAATGGGGGCAATTTTATGATTGTCCTTTTTTATTTTTAATTGAAGGGAGTAATAATATGAAAATTGAAGAAATTAATATAGAAGATGAAAGATACCCAAATAAGTTGAGAAATATTTATGATCCACCAAAAAAACTTTATGTATTAGGAAATGGAGAGATTTTAAAAAATAAAGGAATTGCAATTGTTGGAAGTAGAAAGGCAACAGATTATGGAAGGAAAGTGACACTTAAAATTTCAACAGAATTAGTTAATAAAGAAATAAATATTATTAGTGGATTGGCGATTGGAATAGATTCATATGCTCATATGGGAGCTTTATTAGCCAGTGGAAAAGGGAAAACAATAGCTGTTTTAGGAAGTGGAATTGATGTGATATATCCACATCAAAATATTGAATTAGCTAGGAAAATTGTAAATAGTGGAGGTTGTATTATTTCAGAGTATCCACTAGGAACAAAACCTAGTAAATTAAACTTTCCTCAAAGAAATAGAATTATAAGTGGGTTATCAGATGGAGTAGTAGTTGTAGAGGCGACTAAAAGCAGTGGTTCGCTAATAACTGCAGAATTTGGAATGGAACAGGGAAGGGAGATTTTTGCTGTACCAGGAAATATTTTTAATCCAGCTAGTGAAGGAACTAATGAGTTAATAAGAGATGGAGCAACAATTGTATTATCAAGTAAGGAAATAATAGAAGAAATTAAATAAAAACCTTGAAATAAAATGTGAATATGTGTATACTAAAACTAAAGTATAAAAGCAAATGAGGAAGGAGCTATTTAAGTGGAAAGTCAAGGAATAGAGAGTTTAATTGAATTAATTAATAGAATAAAAGTTACTGATGATAATGAAGCTGATGTTGATTTAATGAAAGAATTAATTGATGAAAAAAGGTATACAGAAGTAATACCGATTTTAAATAAGTTAAAAAATGAGAAAAGAATAATATTAAGAAATTCAGCTACAATAGAAGAAACAAAAAAAGAAGAAAAAGAACATAAAAAAGTTAAAGCAGAAGAAAACAATAAAGAAAGTGAAATTTATCCTAAAAGATTGTCTAATATAGAATTAGAGGAAAGATATATAGGGTTATTACTAGACAATCCTAAAGCAATATCAATGTATTATGTTGTACATGATGATTGCTATTTTGAAAGTAATGATATGTTAAATCTATATAAAAGTATATTATTTACAGAAGGACAAGCATATGCACCACAAATAGCCAAAAATGATTTTAATTTTGCAAAAGAAAGTACTGAAACATACAAACTAAAAAGTCAGCTAAGAGAAAAAGCACGAAAAGGAAAATATGATTTTGAGAAAACCTATGTAGAGTTAAGAAAGTTATTTGAAATAAGAAAAAATTATTTATCAAATCCAATTAAAGAAATTCAACAAGAAATAGTAAGAGTGCTAGATTATGAATTGTATGATAATATGACAATACAAGAAGTAAAAGATGCAATTGTACAAATAATGGCTACAGAAAAATTTAAAAGATCTGTGTTAAATAAAAATATGACAAGCTTTTTTATTTCTGGAGAAAATAGTTTAACTACTGGACTTGAATTACCATTTCCAATATTGAGCTATGTATTTAAAGGAATTAGAAAAGGTGAAACAATGGCATATGCTATGCCATCAAACTCAGGAAAAAGTAGATTTACAATTAATTTAGCAGCATACATTGCATTTATACATAAGAAAAAAGTGTTAGTAATATCAAATGAAATGTCAGAGGAAAAAATGAAGCTATGCTTAATAACAACAGTTCTAAATAATAAAGAAATCCAAAAATTACATGGACAAAAGATTTCTAAAACAGAAGGAGAATTATTGGAATTTAAGTTTAGACCAGATGCCGGAAAAAATGTGGAAGTTGACGAAGATGGATATGTAAAAAAGATGGAAGGCGAAAGCCAAAGAGAATTTTCTGAAAGATTAATAGATGTGTCTACTGAGTTCAAACAGACAATAGCTGTAACAGAATGGATAGATGAGCAAATCAAAAACTCTATATATTTTGTTAATATTACAAATCATACAAATGATGAACTTGAGAAAATTATTTTGAATTATTATTATAAAGAAAAAATAGAGTATATGTTTTATGATACATTAAAAACAGATATAGAAAATATAGGAAATGGAGAAGAAATAAAAAAAACAGCAACAATTTTATCAAATTTAGCTCAAAATTTGGGAATATTTATAGCATCATCATTACAATTAACAGAAAGTGATACATTACCAATTAATTTAAATATTAATGATTTGGCTGTAAGTAGGACGGTTAAAGAAGTTCTTGATACATTATGCTTAATAAAACAAATTCATAATGAAGATTTAAATAAATATGAATATTCATTGGAGGAAGTTGATACAAAATTTTTTGAGTTGAAAAAATTTAAGGATCCAGATGTTAGATATTATGCATGTGTTGTTGATAAAAATAGGGCTGGTGCAAAGCCTAAAGTAGTGTTTAGATTAAATCTAGCTTATAATATGTGGGAAGAATTGGGTTACTTAAGATTAAAGTCTGCACAAGAAGAAAACTAATGTATATACTCAAGTTCTAATACAACCCTCATTTGAATACAATTAAACAAAAGTATTCAATGGGGGTTTCATAATGAAAGGAAAAGTTTTATATAACTTGCCAATGACAAGCAAAGTGGCAATTGAAGAACGAGCAATTAGCTTAGCGAGATATATTATAGATTCTAAAGATACAGTAAGAGGAGCGGCAAAAAAATTTTGCATAAGTAAGAGTACAGTACACAAAGATGTAACAGAAAGATTATTAAAGATAAATCCTATATTAGCAAAAGAAGTTAGAGAAATATTGGATGAAAATAAAGCAGAAAGACATATAAGGGGAGGAATGGCAACAAAGTTAAAATACATGAAAAAAGAATAAAAGTATTGCAATTTATCGAAAAAAATATTAAAATATACATACGGAGGAAAAAATATGAATGTAGTTATAGAAGATGATAGTAAAAAAAATAAAAAATTGAAATTTATATATATATGTATATTATTAATTTGTATTATATCTATTGTGATAGCAATTATTATTCAACTTTCAGGTGGAAATGATACAAAACAGACAGGAGGAAATAAAACATCATTACCATCATTATCAGATGACCAAGTAAGCCAATATAAAAATGAATTTGATAACATATTTACCAATAAAGTAAATTATTTAGAAAATAATAGTTATAAAGTTTCTAAAATAAAGCAGGACCAAGAGATTATTTACTTGGGTTACAATTCTAAAGAGACAAAGCTTAATGATTATGAATTAAATGTAAATATACCATATATTAATATAAATAATGAAATTATAGATGAGTTTAATACTGATATAAAAGATACATTTGAGAAGAAGGCTAAGAGCATTATAAACAGTCAAAATAATAATGTAATATATACAGTTAATTATAGTGCATATGTTTCAAATAATATTTTATCATTAGTTGTAAGATCAACTTTAAAAGAAGGAAGTAATAATCCACAAAGAGATATTGTTCAAACATATAATTATGATTTATCAAATCAAAAGAAAGTTACAATAGATGATATGTTAGAACTAAAAGGAATTACTAAAAAGGAAGCAAACCAAAAGATAAGAGAAGAAATAAAATTGGTTCAACAAAAAGTAGAAAACTTTAAGAAATTAGGATACAATGTATATGAAAGAGATTATACAAATGACATGTATAGTGTTAATAATGTTACAGAGTATTTTATGGGAGAAAACAATGCATTATATATAATATATGCATATGGAAATCAAAATTATACTAGTGAAATGGATATTGTAGTAATGTAATAAAAAAAGAGGAAAAGACTTAATTTAAGACTTTTTCTCTTTCTTTTTTGAAAATAAAAGGGGATGTTTGTTTAATCAGTTTTAACTGACTATGTATATAATATACCAATGAATTTTGTTCATTGTGTGAACTTAAAGTGAAGATTTAAAAAAATTATAAAAAAGGGGACTTTTTTACAGTCCCTTTAACTATGGTGTTTCTGCAAGTGTTACAGTAATATCTTTTTCTTGTCCATTTCTATTAATCTTCAAAGTCATAGTATCACCAATTTGATGTTTATTTTTTTGTTCATTCAATTCATCCATTGTTTTGATTTCTTTGTCATCAGCTTTAATTATAATATCTCCAGCTTGTAAACCTGCTTTTTCTGCAGGAGAGAAGTTTTCAACGCTTCTTACATAAACACCTAATGTTGATAAGTTATATCTTTTTACAGTATCATTGTCTAGGTTTAAACCTGTAATACCAATATATGGTCTTAAAACTTTGCTATGATCTTTTAATTGAGAAATTACGTCAAGTGTTGAGTTTATAGGAATAGCAAATCCAATTCCTTCAACACCAGAACCTGATAATTTTAAAGTGTTAATACCAATAACTTTTCCTTCACTGTTTACAAGTGCTCCACCGCTATTACCAGCGTTAATTGCAGCATCTGTTTGAATACATACATATTTAGTTCCATCTGATTCAACTTCTCTGTTTACAGCGCTTATAATTCCTGTTGTAACTGTTGTATCTAATCCAAGAGGGCTACCAACAGCCATTGCAAATTCTCCAACAACAGCTTGGTCTGAATCTGCAAATTCAGCAGCTGTTAAACCAGTTTTTTCAATTTTTAGAACAGCTAAATCTGTTTGAGAATCTTTACCTACAATTTTTGCATCATATGTTTCATCAGAACCGTATAATTTTACTTTTACAGATGTTGCATCAGAAATGCTGTAATAAGAGTAAGATGAGTTTGATGAACTAGAATCAACAACATGGTTGTTTGTAACAATATAGCCATCATCACTAATAATTATACCAGAACCAGTTGCTGTTGCTTCTGATGTAGTTGGAGTGCCAAAATTAAAAAGTGAATTAGAAGTAGTTTTATATGTTACTTGAATTCCAACAATTGATGGCAAAATTTTATTAGCTGCAAAAACTGCTGTATTAGAATAATTAGAAAGTGATATTAAATTTGCAGTTGTTCCTGTTGCTGTAGATGTTTGCACAGTTGTATTTGTAGTTGTTGTTTCTCCTATTAATTTTTCTTTTATTGATGGTACTCCGAAACATGTTCCAATTACTAAGGAACATCCTACGATTCCACTAAAAAATGGTACTAATACGGATTTACCAAATCCGTTTGTTTGTTTAAAGTTTGCTTTTGAAGTTTTACTTGAGATAACTTCGAATCTGTTTTCGTTTTCGTCCATTGTCAGGACCTCCTTTTCTGTATTTACATTGTATAGAATACACTACGTTTGTGAAAGAATTGTGAATAAGTTGTAAAAACTAAAAATATTTTTGAAAATTTGCTTGAAAATAAGAAAGGCGACATATATAATATAATCACGGAGGATTAGAGATGAAAAATGAAAATGGAAAATCAAATATACTATTAATAATAATTATAATTTTAATAATAATTGCAGTTGGAGTTGCAATAGAATATTTAAAAAAGATGTTAACAATATCAAATTTACAAGATTTAAAAACTAATATGCTTATAATGCAAGCTGAAACAAAAAAAGGCTTAGATAATGTTTGTTTTCAAACAGCAAATTTAGATAAAGAAAATGAAGAAAACCTTAATAAGATAAATCAGATAAAAGAAGCAAATTTAAAAGGAATAAAATTAGCAGATGCTAGTGAAGAGGTAAAAAAGAGTGTTGAGCAGTTACCATCTGAAGTTCAAATTGACGAAAATTGCTACTATTTAGATGATGAAACACTAAGTAAAATGGGAATTGACGAAAAACGTATAAAACAATATGAATATTTTATTGCCAAATATGACTTTTCAAAAATAACTGTAGAAATAATTTCTACAAAAGGATATAATGAAAATTATACATTAACACAAATAAATCAATTATCAAAGGACGATTAAAAATGAAGGAAAAAGAAGAAGCAAGATTAATCTTATTAAAAGAAGAAGAAAAAGAATTAAGAAAAAAAGGATTTTCAACAATTTGTGGAATTGATGAAGCTGGAAGGGGTCCACTTGCAGGACCAGTTGTAGTAGCAAGCGTTATTATGCCAGCAGATTCCATGATTGAAGGAGTAAATGATTCAAAAAAGATTTCAGAGAAAAAAAGAGAAAAACTTTATGATGAAATAATAAATGAAGCAATCAGTTATGGTGTAGGAATTATAGGGCAAGATGAAATTGATGAAATCAATATTTTAAATGCTACAAAAAAAGGTTTAACAATGTCATTACAAGAATTGACAGTAAAGCCAGATTTGATTATAGTGGATGCCTTAACACATATTGATACAATGGGAATACCATATGAATCAATAATAAAAGGTGATGCAAAATGTTATTCAATAGCTGCTGCATCAATTATTGCAAAAGTTACAAGGGATAGAATTATGAGAGAATGGGATAAGGTTTATCCTCAATATGGATTTGAAAAACATAAAGGATATGGAACTGCTGCACATATTGCAGCTATTAGAGAATATGGATTATGTCCAATTCACAGAAGGAGTTTCACTACACATTTTATTTAGGAGGAATACAAATGAATATATTAGATATTATAGCTAAAAAAAGAGATTCAAAAGAATTGAGTAAAGAAGAGATAGAGTATTTTGTTAAAGAATATACTGATGGTAATATCACAGATTATCAAGCATCTGCATTAATTATGGCTATTTATATTAATGGAATGAATGATAGAGAAATTACAGATTTAACATTAGCAATGGCGTATTCAGGAGATGTGTTGAATTTATCAAAATTTGGAGAAAATGTTGTAGATAAACATAGTACAGGAGGAGTGGGAGATAAGGTATCTATAATATTACTTCCAATTATTGCTGCTTTAGGAGTTCCTGTAGCAAAGATGTCAGGAAGAGGTTTAGGCTTTACAGGTGGTACAGTTGATAAAATGGAATCAATTCCAGGGTATAGAACAAATATAGAAATAGAAGAATTTATTACTAATGTTGAAAAAGTTGGAATAAGTATGATTGGTCAAACAATGAATTTGGCACCAGCAGATAAGAAAATTTATGCATTAAGGGATACTATTGCATGTGTAGAAAATATACCTTTAATAGCATCAAGCATTATGAGTAAAAAAATAGCTAGTGGGGCAAATAAAATAGTTATAGATGTAACTGTTGGAAAAGGTGCATTTATGAAAACAAAAGAAGACGCTCAAAAATTGGCAGAGCAAATGGTTAGAATAGGAGAACTTGCTGGAAAAGAAGTAAGATGTGTGTTAACACCTATGGATCAACCATTAGGATATGCGGTTGGCAATACATTAGAAGTAATTGAAGCAATTAATTTCTTAAAAGGAGATATGCCAGAGGACTTAAAAGAAGTTGTTTTAGAATTAGGGGCTAATATGTTGCAACTAGCTGGAAAAGGCGAAAACTTAGAAGAAAATAGATTAAAAATGTTAGAAACAATTCAAAATGGAAAAGCATTTGAAAAATTCAAAGAAATGGTTGCAAATCAAGGTGGAGATATATCTTATTTAGAAGATACTACCAAGTTTGAAAAATCTAAGTATATATCTGCTGTTGTGACAGAAAAAACGGGAATTGTAAAAGAAATAAATGCAGAAGATATTGGAAAATTAGCTTGTTATTTAGGAGCTGGAAGAATAAGAAAAGAAGATGAAATAGAAAAAAGTGTTGGAATTATATTAAACAAAAAAATAGGCGATGAAGTTGAAAAAGGCGATTTCTTAGCATATGTTTGTGCAAATGATAAAGAAAAATTAAGAGAAGCAGAAAGCAAAATATTGGAAATTATAAAAATGTAGTTTACATATTGCAAAAAAAATAATTTATGTTATAATAAATATTGTATTATAAAAAAGAGAGGAAGATTATATATGAAAAATAAAAAAGATGAAAAAATAAATAAAAAAGAAGAAAATATTAAGATAAAAACTAAAATTGATGGAAAGGCAATTTTTACAAAAATAATGGCAGTATTTCTATTAGTATTAATGGTATTAGCTTCATCTGCAACATGTATTTATTATGTAGTTCAAAGCTTATAATATATACTAAAGATGAGGAGAGATATTAGATATGAAAGAAATAGAAAATATATTAAATAGTTTTTATGAACAAAACATACTAACATATATACAAATGTATCAAGAATATCCTATCAAATTAGTTTCATTAATATTAGATATTGCAATTGTTGTATTTTTAGCTTATGAATTATTAAGAATAGTAAAAGATTCAAGAGCTTGGCAATTGGTAAAAGGAATTGCTTTTTTAGTTGTTGCCACTGCATTAAGTGGATTGCTTAATTTACATATATTAAATTATATATTATCAACAGTAATGGATTGGGGAGTAATACTTATAATAATTATATTTCAACCAGAAATAAGAAGAGCATTAGAACAACTAGGGGGAACTAATAGATTTTCAAGATTTTTTGGATTTGACAAAGATATTATAACAAAGACAAAAGAAGATATTTATAAGATTGTCATAGCAGTTTATGAGCTAGCTAAAAATAAAACAGGTGCATTAATTGTTATGGAAAGGGACATTCAAATAAAAGATATTATATCAACTGGAATACCTATGAATGCAGAAGTATCACCACAATTATTAGTAAATATATTTGTGCCTAATACACCATTACATGATGGGGCGGTTGTAATTAGTAATAACAAAATTGCAGCAGCAGCTTGTATGTTACCATTAGCAAGTGATCAAGATATAGCAAAAGAACTTGGAACTAGACATAGAGCTGGAATTGGAATATCAAAAGAATCAGATAGTATTGCAATTATTGTATCAGAAGAAACAGGAAAAGTTTCAGTAGCAAAAGATGGAACTTTAATTGCAGATGTTAGAGAAGATGTTTTGAAAAAAATATTAATAAGTAATATAGTAACCAAAAGACTAAATGAATCTAAAAACAAAAATGAAAAGAAATTAGTTAAAGAAAAAATAAAAAATATTTTTAAGAAAAAAGAAGAGGCTAAAAAAGAATGAGAAACATCAAACTAACAATTGAATATGATGGAAAAGATTTTAATGGATGGCAGAAACAGCCTAATAAATTGAATATTCAAGGCACAATAGAACAAGCAATAAAAATGATAACAGGTGAAGATGTTGAATTAAATGCATCAGGTAGAACAGATGCAGGAGTTCATGCATTTGGACAAGTTGCTAATTTTAAAACTAATTCACAAATTCCAATTGATAAATTTGCTATTGCAATAAATTCAAGATTAAAAAAGTCAATAGTAATAAAGAAAGCAGAAGAAGTTGATGAAAGATTTCATAGTAGGCTAAATTGTAAAAGAAAAACATATAGATATGTTATAAATAATTCACCAGAAGGTACAGCAATATATAGAAATTTAGAAACACATATTCCTCAAAAATTAGATGTTGAAGCTATGAAAAAGGCTGTAAAATATTTTGAAGGAGAGCATGATTTTAAAGCATTTAAGGCAAGTGGAACAAGTAGCAAAAGCAGTGTTAGAACAATATATGAAGCAAAAGTATATCAAAGTGGAGACAGAATTTTCATAGAATTAACAGGAAATGGATTCTTATATAATATGGTAAGAATAATTGCAGGAACATTAGTTGAAGTTGGTTTAGAAAAAATAGAAGCAGAAAAAATTCCAGATATAATCCAAAGCAAAAAAAGGGAAAATGCAGGTAAAACATTACCTCCAAATGGATTATATTTGTTACAAGTTGAATATAATTAGAAAGTAACAGAAATATAAGTAGGGGCATAAAATATACCAGAACATAAATAGATAGAAAGGAATGGTATAAAGATGACAATACTTATATTTTTTGCTGTAATATTAGTTGCCATAATATTGGCTATATTTTTAAATAGATTAGTTAAATGTCCTTGGTTAATTGGATTAATATTTTTCTCAATTGCACTTTTAGTTGCTATAATTTTATCTAACCTAAATTTAGTTATATTAGCTATAATTGTTGGAGCAGTTGGTTTTATTGCAGCATTTTTGGATTGTGTTATAAAAAGTTCATGCTTTTTTAGAGATAACAAATGTTTAACATGTTACAATCCATATGAAGTTTTAAGTTCAAATGATAACATAAATAATGGAAATAATAACAACAATAATGGCTGTGGCAATAATTCAAATGATACACTTGCTATTGTTAACAGTAATGGAGATGTCATTGCTAGAATAAGAGGAAATTCAATAAGTTGTTATGATGAACAAGATACAGGATGTGGTTGTAATAGAGAAGAGAGTGCATTATTAAATGAAAACAATAATTCATCAACAATTAATTCTACTTATTATGGATGTTCAAAAAGGTATAGGAGATGAAAAATTAAAAAAATTTCGAATAGTACTTGACAAAAATGGTAATACCTATTATAATAAGTACTGTTCAAGATTTTTATGGCGAAGTAGCTCAGTTGGCTAGAGCATCCGGTTCATACCCGGCAGGTCGGCGGTTCGAATCCACCCTTCGCTACCAATAAGAAGGAACTCGAAAGAGTTCTTTTTTTTATGAAAATTTATTTAAAATTCCCAATAAAAATCTTGATATTTTTAGATAAGCATAGTAAAATATATTTTGAAGAAAGGATTGAGAGGAGAGACTGTTTTGGAAAAGAAAAATAAGACACAAGAGATAAATAAAAAATTAGAATACATAGGACTAGATTTAAAAGCAATTCCAGAGACATTAAAATTAGTTGAAGATATGCATTTTAAACCAAATGTAGGATTTGATGAAAAAAAATATAGACAGTATAGATTTATTTCACCAAAAGAGTTAGAAATATTATTATCACCAACCAATAGATTAGACGATATTAAAGATAAATATTTACAAGCAAGTCCATTGGCAGATTATTTAGATTCAAAAAATGAAGAAAATCAAGAAAAATATGAAACATTTTTACGAATGCTAGATGAAGTAAAAATATCAGATATAGAAAAAATAGAACAAGAGCAACAACAAATTAATAAAAAAATTCCATTTAAAGTAAGATATTCAGGAAATTATTTGTGGCAAATATATTATTCAGAAGAAAATGACAAATATTTTATGATAGTTCCAACGGAAGATAAAGATTATTCAACATTTTTTTATGTTTTAAAAAAGCAAATTGAGAAAAAGAAAGCGGGAAAAGTTTTTGTACCAATTAGTAATGTTGATTATAGCAGAGAATTATTAAATAAAACAGAAATCCAAAGCTTAGAAAATTATTTGTGGCTATTTACAAAAGACTGGCCTTCAATATATGAAGTATATGATAAAACAGAAAAAGTTAGTTTACAAATTGTTGGAGAGACAGAAGTATATGGAAAAATAAAATCACAATATAAAGTAAAATTATCAAATAAAATAGAAGCAACTAAGTTTTTTAAGTTGGTTAAAGCATTGTTTATTTTGCAATCAGAATTACCAACATATTATAAATTTGAAACTCAAATAGATAAACAAGGAAGTTTGCAATTTTACTATGAAGATGAAGTTCTAGAGTATGATGATCTAGCAGATTGGATTAATGATGAATATAAGAGATTATTAAAAATAGAGATAGATTGTGTAAAAGAAAATAATAATTTACAAGCGAGATTAAAGAAATTAAAAGAACAAACAGAAAACTTAGAAGTGGAGTATTTAAGCAAAGAAAAACAGATTTCTACATTTTTAGAATGTAAAAAAACATTTTTTGGAAAAGTAAAATATTTTTTCAAATATAGTGGAAAAAAATCTAAAAAAACAGAGGAAAAATTGCCTAAAGCAAAAGAAAGTAAAGAAGAAAAAACTAAGATAGAGGAAATAGACGAAGATTTAAAAACACAATATACATTAGATGAAGTAGTAGAAAAAGGAAAAAGGGCAAATGAAAAAGAAAATGATTTAAAAAATAGCAAAATGGATATTAATGCATTAAAATTAAAAAATGTAAATTTAATAAAAAAGATAGAAAATGCAACAGCATTCATCGAAGAAATAGATAGCCATAAAAAAAGTATCTTTGAATTTTGGAAATATAGTAATAAAGATGAAGTACAAGCTTTAGAAGAAGGGGAAGAAGAAATAATAAATGTAAAACCACATTCACAGATATTTGACTTTGAAGAAGACTTTGAAGAATTTGGTGAAAGTATGGATAAAATTCAAAGAAAAGTATTTAATAAAGAAGAATTAGATGCTATATATTTAACAACAACAGATCAATTAGAAACGATGAATAAATTAAAGACCAATTCAATCCAAGGAAAAGAAATGGAGCAATATCTAAAAAAGATTAAGAAGGAATTACAAGAAGAAAAAGATGTAACAGAGGAAGATGCAATAGATATTTTTGGAGGGTTAAGTGAAGATACGAGAAAAGTTACTAAATTGGCCAATAAATCACATAGAGAACAACCAAAAAATAAATATTCTATTTTAAGAATTTCTAAGACAATGAAAACTGCTGAGTATAGGGCTACATTAGAGAATAAAATAAATTTAATTAAAACAGCTATTAATAAAAATCAAATAACTCAAAATATTCCAGCTTATAAATGGGTTGAAGAAAGTGAAAATATAGATACAAATGAATTTAATATATTTAATTTAAATGCAGAGAAAGAAGTAGAAAATGCATTAATGAGTTCTGAAAGTGGAAAAGTAAATTTTTATAAAATGAATCTAGAAAAAGGAATAAAATGCGTAGCTTTTTCAAATTGTGTATATTTTGATAATCAGAATAAGACTTTGCCTATTGGAATGGACAAGGACTCAAGAGTACTTGTAAAAATATTAGATACGGATATTTCACTTCAAAGTAAGAAGGTTATTAGAGTTGGAATGCTTGAAGATGAAAAAGATGATTCATCAAAATTGATTATAAAGACTATTAATGTGTTAGAATATGATGTTAAAGAATTTGAGGATGAGGAAGAAAAAAAGAAAGTTAGTGAGGAATAGAAATGGCAGAATTTAAATCAGGTTTTGTAGCAATGTTAGGACGAACTAATGTTGGAAAATCTACATTGGTAAATTTATTAGTTGGGGAAAAAGTTGCTGCAACAGCAAATAAAGTACAAACGACAAGAACAGCAATAAAAGGAATAGTGAATAGAGAAAATTCTCAAATTATATTTATAGATACTCCAGGAATTCATAAACCAAAAACCAAACTAAATGAGACTATGATAGAGACTTCTTTTGGAGTAATTAATGAAATTGATTTAATATTATTTGTAATAGAAGCAACAAGTAAAGAAATTGGTAGAGGGGATATGAGAATTCTAGAAAAAATAAAAGAATCTCATAAAAAGACAATATTAATCATCAATAAAATAGATTTAGTAAAAAGAGAAGAGCTTTTGAATTTGATAGATTTATATAAAAACGAATATGATTTTGAAGCAGTTATTCCAATATCATCTTTACAAAACAAATACAGAGATATAATTTTAGATGAAATAGAAAAGAACTTAAAACCTGGTCCTGCATATTATGATAAAGAAGAGTATACAGATCAGACTTTAAGACAGCTTGCAGAAGAAACAATTAGAGAAAAAGCTTTAAAATTTTTACAAGATGAAGTACCACATGGAATATATGTTGAAGTTGACAAAATGAAATTTAGAAAAAACCAAAAAGGCGAAGATTTATATGATATAGAAGCTACTATTTATTGTTTAAGAAATTCTCATAAAGGAATTATTATCGGAAAAGATGGTAGTATGTTAAAACGTATAGGGCAGGCTGCGAGAATTGATATGGAAGAGAATTTTGGAACAAAAGTCAATCTAAAAACTTGGGTAAAAGTAAAAGAAGATTGGCAAGATGATACTTCAATTGTAAAGAAATTCAAATTGCAATAATTTATTGCATAATTTGTATATGAATTGCGAAAGATAGAGTTAGAGGAAGTGAGCTTATGATTAAAAAGATGGCATGGAATACCTTTAAAAATACAGGAGATGTAAATACATTTTTAGAATTAAAACAAATACAAAATGTAGAAGAACAAATAGGATTACAAATAAAGCAACCTATGGAGGAACAAAATGGGAACGATAAAAATGAGTGGAATAATAATTTCTGAAAATAATTTAGGAGATTATGATAAAATGTTAACGATGTTAACACCTGGATTAGGTAAAATATCATGTGTTGCAAAAGGCGCTAGAAGACAAAAAAGCGCCTTACTTGCAGGAACACAGTTTTTGTGTTTTGGAGAATATTTAATGTATAAAGGGGCAAATACATATAATATAAACTCATGTGAAACTATTGAAGTTTTTTATAATTTGAGAACAGATTTGGACAAGCTAAATTATGCAGTAGAAATTACGAAGATTATAAGAGATGTAACAGATGAAAATGAGAATTGTTATAAAATATTACAATTGTTTTTGAATACATTATATACATTGTCGGAAACTGATAAAAATCCAGAATTAATAATGAGTATTTTTAAGTTGAAATTATTATGCTTTTTAGGTTTTACACCTAGAATAAATGAGTGTACAAATTGTAAACAAAAAGAAGAATTAAAATATTTTAGTTTAAAAGATAACGGTTTTAAATGTGAGGTTTGTAGCAGACAAGATAAAAGTTGTTTACAAATGAGTGAAAGCACTGCAAATGCAATAAAATATATAGTTATGGCACCAGCTAAAAAATTATATGCATTTAATTTAAAAGATGAATCTTTAAATGAACTAAAAATAATAACTAAATTATATTTTAATGAAAAATTAGAAAAAGAATATAAAATATAAGAGACCAGTAATGTTAGTGTACATTCACTGGTCTCTTATGCTAGAGGTTAAGCTTTAGAGCTTCTCTATTGTTACAGTCAAACGAAGAGGATGGCCTTCGGGCAATTGGGATTGTGCCAAAGCTTTTTGCACATCCTCCATCCATTTTTTTTGAACCTCATTATAAAGGTTCCTGTAGTAATCACTTTCCACAGGCTTTACAACCTTGAGGTCAGTGGTTCCGTTAAAAACACTTGCTGGAGGAGGAGTGGGAGCAGAAGGCTGATGATTTTCACGAAACATTACAAAGTCTTCATGACTTGCAATATATTTGCTACGTCGAGCCTTCAAAAAGTCTTCACGTTTTTCCCGAGCTTGTTCAGCTTTTAAATGATGAATCATGGACATACCGTCCGAGCTGAACATGTAGACATCACTATTGTGGTCATGTTGCTTGTTCTTGAGAGAAAACATACTACTTACCTCTTTAAAATATATATTTACAGGCTAATTTGCCTGCATACATATATTATACTACAAATTGACAAAAAAGTCAAAAATGAGTATAATGTGACTAGATTTTAGGAAAAAGGAAAGAAAAAATATGGGAGAATTAGTTGATATATTAGTCACAACATATAATACCAACGAAAAATATTTGAGGAAGCAGATAGAAAGTATATTAAGACAAACATATAAAAATATAAAGATATATATTAGTGATGACCATTCTACAGATACCAATATAGGTATAATATTAAAAGAATATGCTGAAAGTGATAAAAGAATAAAATTATATTTACAACCTAAGAATTTAGGCTATAATAAGAACTTTGAATTTTTATTAAAAGAATCAAAGGCAAATTATATAATGTTTTCTGACCATGATGATGTTTGGTATAAAGACAAAGTAGAAAAAAGTTTAAAAGAATTAAAGCAAGCAAATGCAGATATGGTATATTGCAACTGTAGACAGATAGATGAAAACGGAATTGTATTACATGATGATTATTTTAAATATAAAAATGTACCACTAATAAAAGGAAAAGATAAATTGGCTATTTCAAGATGTGTAGGAATAGGATGTTCACAAATTATAACAAAATATGTTAGAGATAAAATGATACCATTTAAAGAAAGTGTTATTGCACATGATTGGCTAGCAGCATTTATAGCAAATGAAGGAAAAGGAATAAGTTATATAAAAGAACCTCTTTTTGACTATAGATTACATAGCACTAATGTGTTTGGAGGAAGGAGTTTATCACAGAATATTTCTAGATGGAAAAATAATAATGGGAATAGTTATGACTCTTTTTTGAAATACAGAAAAGATGCAATAGATAGAGCATATTTAGGTGGAGTAAAGATGTGCTATGATTATGCAGAAACAGATGAAGATAAAAGATTTATAGAAGAATGTGAAAAATATTATGAGAAAATATTAAAGAAAACAGTAGTTGATTTTGATATAAAAAAATATTTTCAAATGTTAGCTGGAAAAAATCAATTAAAAAAGATGGTAAAAGAAATATTTTTATTTCATTTTCCTGGCATTGCATATTTGAAATTTAAACGATAAATAAAGAGATTTAGAGTTGATTTTTTTTTTATAATATAGTAGAATAACAAAAGCAAATATTAACAATACGGAGGAATTATGGAATTTATAAAACAAGTAATAAATAATAGAAAATTAATATTAAGATTAGGAAAAAATGATTTTAAAAATAGATTTGCAAGTACAAGCCTTGGAAGCGTTTGGGGATTTTTACAACCATTTGTATTTATGATGATGTATGTAATAGTATTTCAATTTATTTTTAATACAAAAGGAGAAGGAAATTCTCCATATGTTGTATGGTTTCTACCAGGAATGGCAATGTGGATGTGTTTAAATGATAACATAATGGGGGCAAGCGGTTCTATACGTTCATATGCATATTTGGTAAAAAAAGTAGTATTTCCAGTAGATGTAATTCCTATGATTTCAATTGTTGGAAATAGTGTAGTATCATTATTTTTATTTTTAATAGCAACAATAGTGTGTGTTATATGTGGATATATTCCAAATGTACTATGTCTTTTATATGTAATAATTGCGGCATATATTTTTGTAATTGCATTGACAAGATTTACTTCAGCAGTTACAACATTAGTACCAGATTTTTCTAATTTACTATCAATAATAATGCAAATTTGCATGTGGATTACACCTGTTGTTTGGGGATTAGGAATGATAGCAGGACATCATACAATATCAATGTTTATGAAATGTTTACCATTTACATATTTAGTTACAGCAATTAGAGATGTATTTATGGGCGGAAATATTATTACAGAAGGATATGGAATTTATACAATAATATTTTGGATAATAACAGTTATTATGTTTTTATGGGGAAATCATGTATTTAACAAAAATAAAAAGGACTTTGCAGATGTACTATAATTGGAGGAAAATATGAAAGAAAAAATAGATGTTCTCTTAGCAACATATAATGGTGAAAAGTATTTAAAAGAGCAAATAGATAGTATACTAAATCAGACATATCAAAACGTACATTTAATAATATCTGATGACTGCTCAAAAGATGAGACTCAAAAAATTTTAAAAGAATATAAAGAAAAAGATGATAGGATAACTGTTTACATTCAAGAACAGAATTTAGGATATATAAAAAATTTTGAATTCTTATTAGAAAAGGTAGAAAGCGACTATTATATGTTATCAGATCAAGATGATGTATGGCTTCCTGAAAAAATAGAAAAATCAATGCAGACACTAAAAGAAAAAAATGCTGATTTAGTATTTGGAGACTTAGAGGTTGTGGATGAAAATCTAAAAACAATATATCCATCATTTGGTGACTTTATGTTATTAAATAGAAAAATCAATAAATATATAGATAGTTATCAAGTAAATTATTTATATAATTGTGTTACGGGTTGTACAATTCTTTCTAAAAAGAAATTTATAAAAGATATATTACCAGTACCAAGTAATTCAAAATTTGTACCACATGATTATTGGATGGCACTAATGGTAGCGTTGAGAGGAAAACTAGCATACATACCAGAAAAATATATAAAATATAGACAACATGGTAATAACCAGATAGGTACAGATAAGATATCACATAAATTTAAAAAATTAGACCAAGTAAGAGAATTATTTATAAATGTAAAATTAGGAGTCTTTGGGACATATGTTGAAAATAATGATAAATTTCCAAAGGAATTGCAAGAGCAAAATAAAAAAGCATTAGAATATTTTGAAATGTTGCAAAACAAAAAAAATTGGAATTTTAGAGGATGGGATATATATCATAAATTATATAAAAATGAGACTTTTAGTTATTATATATTAAATTTTATTATATTGAATTTACCATTTTTAGGAAGGGGATTATTTAATATAAGATATTTTGTTTTAAAAATAATGAAGAAAAGATAGGAAAGATAAGATGAAGTTAAAAAATAATTTAATAGAATGTATTATTTCTATTTGTACATTATTTATGATGATAGGAATCGGAAATGCAGTAATTCTTCAAAAAGAGACTAAGGAAATTACATTAACACAGTTGCAAGCTAATAGTCATAGACAGATGATGGGATATATTATTAAAACATCAACAGGTAAAGTTATTGCTGTAGATGGTGGGACAAGTGAAGACGAAGAAAATTTAATAAAACATATAAATTCATTAGGTGGAAAAGTTGATGTATGGTTTATTACACATCCTCATAATGATCATACAGGAGCTTTTATAAAAATAGTTGAAGAAACCAATATTCCAATAGATAAAATATATTATACTATGAATGATTTAGATTGGTATAAAAAGTATGCTTCTGAGAGAGCTTATGAAGCAGAAGATTTTCAAAGAGCTTTACAAAATGAAAGAATAAAGGAAAATACTGAGGAAGTAACATTAAATCAAAAAATAAACATAGATTTTGTAAATTGTGAAGTTTTGGGTGTTAAGAATCCAGAAATAATTGAGGATGCGTTTAATAATTCTAGTATGGTTTTAAAAATGACATTACCAGAAAAGACAATATTATTTTTAGGAGATACTGGTGCGAAAAGTGGAGATAAATTGTTAAATACTCAAAAAGATAAATTAAAAGCAGATATTTTGCAAATAGCTCATCATGGACAAAATGGTGCAAAAGAGACTTTATATCAGGCAATAAAACCAGAAATCTGTTTATGGCCAGCACCAGAATGGATTTGGAATAATGATAATGGAGAGGGAGAAAACACAGGTCCATGGACAACATTTGAAACCAGAAAATGGATTGAAGATTTAGGAGTAAAACAAAACATTATTGAAAAAGACGGAGATCAAACAATAGAAGTAAAATAGAGATACTATAAGGAAGGGTGAAGAGATTGGAACAAAAAGAAATTGCTATTGAAATCAAAAATTTAACAAAAGAATATAAGATGTATCCAACGAAAAAAGACAGATTAATAGAAGCGATTTTTCCTGGTGTGGAAAGACATACTACATTTAGAGCAATGGATAATTTAAATTTAGAGGTAAAAAAAGGAGAAATATTAGGTATACTTGGAAAGAACGGTGCAGGAAAATCTACATTGCTAAAAATGGTTACAGGAGTAGTAACTCCAACTAGTGGAGAAATAAAAACAAATGGAAAAATTAGTTCACTATTAGAGCTTGGAACAGCTTTTAATATGGAATTAACAGGAATTGAAAATATTTATCAACATGGCCAAGTTATGGGACTTACAAATGAACAAATTGAAGAAAGAAAGCAAGAAATAATAGATTTTGCTGATATTGGAGAACATTTGTATCAACCAGTAAAAACATACTCTTCAGGTATGTTTGCAAGGCTTGCATTTTCATGTGCTATAAATGTAGATCCAGAAATATTAATTGTTGATGAGGTTTTGTCTGTTGGAGATATGGCATTCCAATTAAAGTGTTTTAAAAAATTTGAACAATTCAAAAAAGCTGGAAAAACAATCCTTTTTGTTACTCACAGCATAACTGATGTATTAAAAAATTGTACTAGAACAATTATAATTAGCTCAGGAAAGAAAATATTTGATGGTGGAGTAAAAGAAGGAGTTGAAAAATATAAAAAGATTATAGTTGGATTAGACGATACAAATGAGTCTAAAGAAAATAAAAAAGAAGTAAGCTTAGAAAGTAATTTTAAAAAAGAAAAAGCTAAAGATACTTGGAAATCACATTTTACTCAAAATAACAAAATAATTGAATATGGAAATGGACAAGCAGAAGTAATTGATTATGGTATTTTTGATGAAAATGGAAATTACCTTCAATCAATAGACAATGCTAAAAGTGTTATATTAAAGTCTAAAATACGTTTTAATGATACAATAAATGAACCTATTTTTACTATGACTTTAAAAGATTTTAATGGATTAGAAGTTTGTGGAACTAATACATTAATAGAAAAAATAGCAACAGGAAAATATCAGAAAGGTGATATTGTAGAAGTGTCATTTAAAACAAGATTACAAGTTGCTCCTAATAAATATACATTGTCATTTAGTTGTACACATTTCAAACCTAATGGAGAATTAGAGGTATTAAATAGAAAATATGATGCACTATTAGTAGAAATAATTTCATCAAAAGAACATGTAGGAATATTAAGTTTAGATACAGAAATAAATATTGAAAAAAAGGATAAATAAGGGGATAGGGCTTATGAAATTAAATTTAGATTATTACAAGCCAGAAAATGATTTCGGATTAAAAAAAGGCGAAGAAAAGGTAATAGAATATATATATGCAAATAAAGAAAAAGATTATGAAAATATAGTAAAAAAAGACTTGTGTGATGATGTTATTTTAGGATTGTCACAAATTAGAGAAAACCTTGTAAAGTCATATGATTTTGTTCATGACTCAATAGTACTTGAAATTGGTGCACATTTAGGTGAAAATACAGGAGCTTTATGTGAAAAGTGTGCAAAAGTAGTTTCAACAGATATAAGCAAAAAAAGAGCTGAAGCAATTGCTAAAAGATATGAAAATAAGGATAATCTAGAAATAATAGTAGGTAGGCCCCAAGAAATTAAATTTGAAGAAAAGTTTGATTATATAACATTATTTGGTGTTTTAGAATTTGCACAAAATATTTTTGCAACAGAAGATCCAGCATTAGATTTAATAATGTATTGTAAAAGTTTGCTAAAAGAAAATGGAAAATTATTAATAGCTACAGATAATAAGTTTGCATTAAAATCATATGTAGGAGATTTTGATAAATGTACAGGAATAACATTTGATTCTATAACAGGATATAAAAGCAGTAAAAAAACATATAAATTAGGAAAAAAGAGTATTAAAGATATATTGAGCAAAGCAGGATTGAGTAATTATAAATTCTTTTATCCATTGCCAGATTATAAATTGCCAAGTTCAATATTTACAGATGAATATTTACCAAGTAGTTCTAAAATAAATGGTTATTTTCCATATTATAAAGAAAATAGTTCAGTATTTTATAGTGAAGTTGATGCTTATGATGCAATAATAAAAGAAGATAAAAAAATGTTTCCATTTTTTGCAAATTCTTATTTTATAGTAGCATCACAAGAGGAATTTAATGATGACACAAGATATGTATCTTTTAATAATTATAGAAAAGAAGAATATCAATTAATGACTAAGATAAGGGAAAAAGTAGTAGAAAAAACAAGTATAAATGACAAATCAAAAGAACATCTAAAATCTATGATTAACAATATAGAAAATCTAAAAAAAGAAAACATAGAAATATTGGATGAAGCTGAAAACGATAAAGTTATAAGCAAATTTGTAAATATAAAGTTAGCTTCGCAACTAGTATCTGATAATGTAAAAAATCCTGAGGAAATATTAAAAATTTTAAATAAATATAAAGAAGAATTGTTAAAAATAAGTGTTGACTATAACGAAAAAGAACGAACAGTGTTAGAAAAATATATTCCTAACGTAGATAAAAGTATTTTATCAAAATTTAAATATTTATCAAACGGATATTGGGATATGATTTTAAAAAATTGTTTTATAATTGACGGAAATTGTGTGTTTTTTGACCAAGAATGGGTAGAAGAAAATGTTCCAATGGAATTTTTAATATATAGAAGCATTATGAATGTTGAAAAAATAAGAAGCAAAATAGATGAATATAAAATTTTTGAAAAAATGGGAATAGAAAAATATATTACTCTTTTTGAAGAGTTAGATGGAAAAATAACAGAGAAAATTATAGACAAAGATATTTTTGGATTTTTCCAGAGGAAACATACTAATCCAATATATGAAAACTATTATTTAAGAGAAGAGAAAAGAAAATTAGAACAAGAAAATGAAGAACTAAAGGAAGAAAAAGAAAAGATAATTCAAGAACAAAAGATGATTCAAAAAAATTTAGAAAAACAAAATGATGAGATGAAAAGAAAATTAGAAGGAATATATGATTCAAGAAGTTGGAAAATTGCAAAAAAAATAACTAGGATTAAAAATTCTTTAAAAAATAGGAAGGAAACTAAATGAGTATTATAAAAAAAGTGGTAAATTCTTTAAAAAATGATGGAATTAAAGGTTGTGTTTTGAAGATAAAAAAATATTTGAAAAATGAAGAAAAAGAAGAGTATTATAAATGGATAAAAAGAAATATTCCTACTAAAAAGGAGTTACAAATTCAAAGAAAACATGAATTTAAATATCAACCCCAAATTAGTATAGTAGTTCCATTATATAATACGCCAAAAAAATATTTACTAGAATTAATTAGATTTGTGAAAAAACAAACATATTCAAATTGGGAGCTATGTTTAGCAGATGGAAGTACAACACCTTTAAGTTATCTTGAAAAGATAGCACAAAAAGATAAGAGAATAAAATATAAGATATTAGACGAGAACAAAGGGATTTCTGGCAATACAAATGAAGCATTAAAAATGGTGACCGGTGATTATGTTGCATTATTAGACCATGATGATTTAATACCACTAAATTCACTATATGAAATTGTAAAAGCAATAAATGAAAATCCAGATGCAGAATATCTTTTTACAGATGAAGATAAATTTGTAGATATCAATAAAAAAACTAGATATGAGCCAAATTTTAAATCAGATTATTCTTTTGACACATTTACAAGTTACAATTATATTTGTCATTTTAGTATTTTTAAGAAAGAATTAATGGACAAGTTAAAAGGATTTAATGAGCAGTTTGATGGAAGCCAAGACTATGATTTGATTTTAAGGGCTGTAGAAAATTCAAAAAAAGTTGTGCATATTCCTCAAATATTATATCATTGGAGAGCATGTCCAAGTTCAACAGCTGGAAGTGCAGAAGCAAAACCATATTGTTTTGAGGCTGGAAAAAATGCAGTACAAGAGCATTTAAAAAGAAAAGGCTTAACTCAAGGAAAAATGGAATATGGTGTGGCAATTGTAAGAAATAGAGCTGTATATGAAAGAAAAGAAGATTCAAAAGTACTTATATTACTATATTTGCAAGATGTTAGAATAGATTTAAATAAATTAAAACAAGATATAGTTCAAATAACATATAAAAATTTTGAAATAAATCTTATAACAACACAAGAATTTTCTGAAAAGCCTGAATATAAAGAATTTTCAGAAATGAATAAAATCACTTTTAAAACAATAGCAAATTCAAATGATATTGTGAAAATTTTAAATAAGTTAGCTAAAAATACTAATAGTAAACAAATAATTTTTGCTAAAGATATACAAGATATAAAGACTAAAGATTTTATAGAGCAATTATTAGGATTTGTTCAAAGAGGAGATGTTGGAGTTATTTCTCCAAGAATAATATACAAATATACAAGTTCGCAATATAATGGAACTGTATATGGAGTAGACAAAGATAAAATTGGATATTTAGATTATATAGATGTTGCAGGAAGTTTCGGATACATAACAAGAGGTGCTGTAGTAGAAAATTATTCAATAATAAAATCTGAATGTATAATGGTTAATAAAGAAGATTTGGCAAATGTGGGATATTTGGCAGAGAATATGGATTATTCCGATTCTATAGCAGATTTAGCTTTTACATTATTTAAGAAATATAATAAATTGAATGTAATAAATCCACATATAGAATTAGAATCATTAGAAATTACTGAAAAAACAGGAAAAAATGAATTTTATGAAAAATGGAAAGACGAATTAAATAAACCAGATCCAAATTATAATGTTAATTTGAAATTTGAAAAGGGACAATTGTTTAAAGTAAATGTTTAACAATAAGAAAGGATGTAGCAAATAATGAAAGTAGATATATTAATGGCAACATATAATGGCGAAAAGTATTTAAGACCACAAATAGAAAGTATTTTAGACCAAACATTTAAAGATTTTAATTTAATTATTTGTGATGATTGTTCAAAAGACAATACATGGAAAATACTTGAAGAATATGCACAAAAAGATAGCAGAATCAAAATAATTAAAAATGAAAAAAATCTAGGTTATAATAAAAATTTTGAAAAATTGTTAGGATTTGTAACTTCAGATTACTTTATGTTATCTGATCAAGATGATTTTTGGTTACCAAATAAAGTTGAAGAATCTTATAAAAAAATAACTACAGAAAATCTAAATCTTGTTTGTTCAGATTTGGAAGTAGTAGATAAAAATTTGAATACAATCCATCCATCTATGTGGGAATATTGGCCTGATTACAATATAAAAAATAAGATAAAAAAAAGCAGAGACTATAGAAGTTGTTTGATGACTAATTGTATAACTGGTTGTACTACAATTGTTAATAGCAAATTAATAGACAAATTATTGCCATTGCCAGGATATCCAATTGTGCATGATTGGTGGATAGGGATAGTTGCAGGTTCTTATGGAGAAATTGGATATATAGAAAAGCCATTAATAAAATATAGACAACATGGAAATAATCAAATAGGATATGTAACAACAAAGACAATTTATAAATTTACAAGAGGATTAAGACGACATTTAATAACAAATCATATTCAAATATTGGAAATATTGCAAAAAAGAATGGATGTATTGAACAAAGATTTAAAACCAGTTGTAGATGATGGAATAAACTATTTGAAATCAATTCAAAATACAAAATTTATAGTTTTAAAAAGTAAAAAGCCATTTAAGAATTTGTATAAATATGAAGATGATAAATATATAAAACAATTTTCATTAATGTACAACTATCCATTATTTGCATACATATATAGAGCTTTTTATGTAATAAATGTAAAATTATTTAAGGAGAAGATTGGAATGAAACAGTTGGCAAAGAAGATATTGCAGACATATTTTCCATCAATGTATGCCCCAATACACAATTATAGAAACAAGAAACAACTGAAAGCTAATGGGGGATTACAATATAATTATGATGTAAATATAGATGATTATAAAAAATTATTAGATCAAATGTATAGCAATTTTGATAAACCAGAAAAAAAGCCTACATTTGTACCATATAACGAAAAAACATATGAAAAAACTGAAAATGATTTAAAGATTATAGCTCACTATTTACCACAATATCATTCATTTAAAGAAAATGATGAATGGTGGGGAAAAGGATTTACTGAATGGAACAATGTAACAAAAGCATTTCCTCATTTTGTTGGGCAAATGCAACCAAAACTACCATATGATGTTGGTTTTTATGATTTATCACAAAAAGAGAATATTAAAAAGCAAATAGAAATTGCAAAACAATACGGAATATATGGGTGGTCTATTTATTATTACTGGTTTGATAGAAAAAGACTAATGGAAAAGCCATTAGATATAATTTTAGAAAATAAAGATTTGGATATAAAGTTTTGCATAAATTGGGCTAATGAGAATTGGTCAAAGAGATGGGACGGCGGAGATAAAGAGATTTTAATGGCTCAAAATTATGATGAAGAAAAACTAATATATTGCATAAAAGATATGGAAAAATATATAAGAGATGAAAGATATATAAAAATAGATGGAAAACCATTAATTATAATATATAAGCCAACATTGATTCCAAATATTCAAGTAATGGTTGAAAATTGGAGAAACTATTTAAGAAAAGTTGGAATTGGTGAAGCATATATAATGGGAGTAAAAACTTTTGATATAACAGATGAATATAAAAATATATTTGATGGATTTATAGAATTTCCACCATTTGGAATGGAAATTAAAGTAATGAATGATAAGTTAAAATTCTTTAATAAAGAATTTAAAGGTGTTGTTTATGATTATAAAAGAATGGTAGATGAAAAAACTTATTTAAGACCATTTGACTATAAGTTATATAGAGGAATTTTTCCAGCTTGGGACAATTCACCAAGAAGGCAGTTTACACCAGACATATTTTGGGGGTCAACACCTAAATTATATGAGACTTGGTTAGAAGATTTAGCCAAAGAAACATTAGAAAATGATGAACTAGATGATAAAATGATATTTGTAAATGCTTGGAATGAGTGGGCTGAAGGTGCTTGCTTAGAGCCTGATAGGAATTATGGATATGCATATATTCAAGCAACAAGAAATGTTTTAGAAAAATATAAGATAAAAAAATAGGAGAAAAAATGCTAGAAAAAATTGAGAATAAAAAAAATATGATAATAAAAATTCTTACAATAGCAAGTTATATAGTATCAATATTTATGTATGAGCTATTTATTTGCAATGGAGTAAGAAATGATGATGGATTTAATTTTTCACTTTGTAGATATATTATGTATGGAATATTCTTAGTATTAGTTATATTCTTTTTAGACAAATATATTTTAGAAGCGGTAAAGACTTTTGAAAAGAAACCGAAAAAAGTTGTTTTTATAGGATATTGCATTATATCAATAATGCTAATTATATATATAGCATTAAGATGGACATCTATGTATAAAGCAACACTATTTATAATAGCACTATTGATGGGGGCATTGTTTGTTTTTTATGTTTCTACAAATTTTGTAAAAAATGTTACAGTAGCAATATGTACTGTAGGAATGATTTTTACTGTTACAACTAGTTTTCAACATGGATTAGATGAAAAAAAACATGCAATGTCTGCTATAAATTTAGCTTATGGAAATTTTGATTATGCCAAAAATCCATTAAATGAGCCAGCATTTAATAATATAATTTTTAATTGTAATGTTACACAATACTCTAAATTTTTTGCGGAAAAATATGAACCAGGATTAACAGAGGATTGGGGAAATACTAAAGATGAAAAATTATATTATATTTCATCATCTCCAGCAGATTATAATTTTATTTTATATATACCATCAGCAATTGGAATGAAAATTGCAATAACATTAGGCGGAAGTATAGCAGATGTATATATTATGGGAAGATTATTTAATTTAATTGCATATGGAATATTAGTAGCATTAGCGTTGAAAATATTACCAAGCAAGCAAAAAATATTTTCAATAATATATTTACTTCCTATGCCATTATTACTAGCTGCTTCATATTCAATTGATGGAATATGTATTGGATTTATAGGAATATTTATTGCTTATTGTTTAAGACTGGCGAAAGACTATACTCAAATAAAACTAAAGCAAATGTTTATATTATTGGTTTTATTCGTACTATGTTTATTAGCTAAAAATTTAGCGTATTTTGCAATAGCTGTTTTTGTATTGATAATACCAATTATAAAAACATTGAAAAATAATAAAGATAAATTATCAGTGATAATAGCAACAATACTTGTTCTAGTAATGGCCTGTGCAGGACTTTTATTGTATAAATTAAATTCATCTGTAATAAATGGAGAAGCTGATGCAAGAGGTGGAGATACAGATGGAAAGGCACAATTAGAGTTTTTAATTGAAAATCCAACAAATATAGTAAAAGTAGTTTTTAAACATTTAATGAGCTCATTATTAAATTTTGATTGGTATGCAGAATTAAATCAACAAGAATTTTTTGGAATATATTATAAACAGATATTTTTGTTAGAATTCATATTTTTAATATATGTTGCAATAACAGATGATAGTGAACAATTAAATACAAGAACTAAATTAGTATCAGTATTAACTTTTTTTGCAGTATATTTATCAACTAGTTTAATGTTATATATAACATTTACACCAGTAGGTACAATAGGAATAAATGGATATCAAACGAGATATATTGTACCAATTTTACCATTAGTATTAATGATAATAAACCGAAAAGATAATAAATATAAGAATAATGATGTAATAATATATATGATTTCAGGAATGTTTATATTAATAGATTTATTATGTGCTATTTACAAAATAGCATAGAGGAAGGAAACTAATAGATGAAAGTTTTAATAATAATACCGGCATATAATGAAGAACAAAACATAGAAAAAACAGTAAATGATGTGAAAACAAATACAAATTATGATTATGTTGTAATAAATGATTGTTCAAAAGATAAAACAAAAGAAGTATGTGAAAAAAATAATTTTAATATGTTATCATTACCAATAAATTATGGGCTAACAAGTGGAATTCAACTCGGAATGAAATATGCTTATAAAAATAATTATGATATTGCTATTCAGTTTGATGGTGATGGACAACATCAGGCAAAGTTTCTAAAAGATTTAGTAAATGAAATAGAAAATGGAAACACAGATATAGCAATTGGCTCTAGATTTGTAACAGAGAAGAAGCCTTTTACAGCAAGAATGTTGGGAAGTAGTGTAATATCATTTTTTATAAAAATAGCAACAGGAAAAACAATAAAAGATACTACATCTGGAATGAGAGCTTATGATCAAAAAGCAATCAATGAATTTGTTAGAAATACAAGCTTAACTCCAGAACCAGATACTTTAGTATATATGTTGAAAAAAGGTCTAAAAATTAAAGAAGTTCAAGTAGAAATGAAAGATAGAGAGTTTGGAACAAGTTATTTAACTCCTATAAAATCAATGAAATATATGGTAAATATGATTTTCTCAATTGTATTTATAAGAGCGATAACTAGAAAGAATAAATGAGGTGTAAGATATGTCAACAACATTAAGAATAATTTTAATAATAAGTTCTTTTGGAGCTTTTTGCTTATGCATACTGAAAATTAAACAATCAAAATTAAAAGTAGAGAATTCAGTTACATGGATGTTTGGAAGTATATTACTAATATTAATGAGTATATTTTCAAATGCGGTTGGGTGGATATCAAATTTATTAGGTTTTGTATCACCAGTTAATTTTGTATTTTTAATAATGATAGCATTTTTACTATTACAAGTATTTATTGATAATTTAAATATAACTGTATTAAATGAAAAAATAAAAGATTTAGATCATTATATAGCACTAAAAGAACATGAGGATAAAAATAAAGAAAAAGAAGGATAAAAAATGGAAAAAATAAAAGAAATATTTTTTAAATATAAAGAAATTATAAGTTATTTAATATTTGGAGTATTAACAACTATAGTTTCACTGATGACATATTATTTATTAGTATATACAGTATTAAATCCTGAAAATGTGTTTCAATTGCAAATAGCTAATATATTGTCATGGATAGTAGGGGTACTATTTGCATATTTTACAAATAGAAAATTTGTGTTTGAGAGCAAAGAAACAAATAAGTTAAAAGAAGCTAATAAATTTGTTATATCAAGAATAGTTACACTACTAATAGATATGATGATAATGTTTATTGGCGTAACTGTATGCAAATTTAATGATAAGATTATAAAAATAGTCTCTCAAGTAATAGTAATTGTAATGAATTATATATTTAGTAAAATAGTTGTATTTAAAAAGAATAAAAATTAGGAGGAATTATGAATCAAAACTTAAATCCGAAAGTTATTATATGTGTGTCAACATATAATGGCGAAAAATATATAAAAAATCAAATTGAGAGCCTACTAAAACAAGATTATAAAAATACAGAAATATATGTTAGAGATGATGGTTCTAAAGATAATACTTTAGAAATATTAAAGCAATATGAAAAAGACCAAAAGATAAAACTTATAGTTGGAAAAAATGTTGGAGTAGTAAGAAGTTTTTACGAGTGCTTAGAAAAAGCCTACTCAAATGGTGATTATTTTGCATATTGTGACCAAGATGACTTTTGGCATGCAAATAAAATCACAAGAGCAGTAAATATGCTAAAAAATGAAAAAAATGATAAGCCATTGCTATATTTTTCGGAATTTAATTATTGTGATGAACAATTGAACTTTTTGAATAAATCAAAGTTAAATAGAAGAGGAGCAGACTTCAAAAATTCACTGGTAGAATGTATTGCTTTTGGAATTTCAGAAGTGTTTAATAAACAATTAGCAAAGAAAATATTAGATAGCGGAATCGAAAATGTATGTTTTCATGATTGGTGGGCATATATGATTGCAAGTGGAATGGGAAAAGTTATCTATGATAATGAAGCAACAGTAGAATATAGGAGGACTGGAGCAAATGTAAGTCCAAGTGGAAAATCAGCTATTGGTTTGCAAATATATAGGATAAAAAAATTTGTATTTGGAAAATATTTTTGTAATATAAGAAGACAAATAGAAAAGTATAAAGAGCTATTTAAAAATGATATAAATAAGGAATCACAGCAAATTTTAAGTATGTTTTCTGTTAATTATAATTTGATAAAATCAATTAAAAAAACTTTTTATCCAAAAATGTTTAGACAAAAAATTTCGGATGAAATAATGTGTAGGATGTTATTTTTACTTGGAAGATTATAAAGGAGGAAAAATATGAAAACTATAGCAATATTTTCAGGATATTATTTGCCACATTTAGGAGGAGTAGAGAGGTATACATATAATTTATCTAAGAAATTACATGATATGGGATATAAGATAATAATAGTAACTTCTAGATATGATGAAAAATTAGAAGAAATAGAAGAAACAGAGTATGCTAAAATTTTTAGATTGCCTACGTATAAAATTGTTGCAGAAAGATACCCTATTAACAAAAGAAATAGAAGATGCAAAGAATTATTAGAAATGGTGAAAAAAGAAAATATTGATTCTGCGATAATTCAAACTAGATTTTGGACAACGTCATATATTGCATCAAAATTTGTTGATAAAAATAATATTCCTGCATGTTTAATAGAACATGGAAGTACACATTTTACCGTAAATAATAAGGTTTTAGATTTTTTCGGAGAAATATATGAGCATATGTTAACAAATTCCATAAAGAAAAGGGTAAAGGATTTTTATGGAGTTTCTAAAAAATGTACAGAATGGTTAAAGCATTTTGGAATAGAAGCAAAAGGAGTATTTTATAATTCAGTTAATACAGATGAAATAGAAGAATATAGTAAATTTATTAACAAAGACACTGGAAAATTAATTATAACTTATACAGGAAGAATGATAGAAGAAAAAGGTGTGCCAAGGTTAATTGAAGCTTTTAAGAATTTGGATAGTAAGTATGAAAATCTAGAGTTGGATTTAGCTGGAGACGGTCCAATATTAGAAAAGATAATTCAAGAAAATAAAGATGTAAAAAATATAAAAGTGTTAGGAAAAATATCACACAAAGAAGTAATGGAATTATTAGGAAAAACAAATATATTTGTTAATCCTTCACATTTTTCAGAAGGCTTGCCAACGACAATACTAGAAGCTGGAATGATGAAATGTGCAGTTGTAGCAACTCCTATGGGGGGAACTACAGAGATAATAACTGATGATAATATTGGATATATTTGTGGTTTTGAAACTTCTGAAATACAAGAAAAAATAGAAAAAATTATAAATGATAAAGAAAAAATGAAGAAATTAGGAACTAACATAAAAGAAAAAGTTGAAAAAGATTTTTCTTGGAATACAACAGCAAAAAAAATAGCCACTACAATAAAATATAGTAAATAAAGTAGGAATGAGGAATACATAAATGATAAAAAAGAATGAATTCATATGGAATATGATTGGAAGCTTTATATATGCGATGTTTAGTGCAATAATATTAGCAATATGTACAAGAGCAAATAGCTTAGAAATAGCAGGAATATTTTCAATAGCCTATGCAACATCATGTATATTAAATTCTATTGGAGATTTTGGGATTAGAATATATCAAGTAACAGATACAGATAAAAAATATACATTTTCAGAATATTTTTCAGCAAGAATTATAGCAATTATAGTAATGATAGTAATTAGTATAATATTTGTTATTGTAGATGGTTATACATCTACCAAATTGGCAATATGCTTAATTTTGATATTGTATCGTGTAATTGATAATTTTAGTGAGACATTTCAAGCTGAATTTCAAATAAATAAAAGATTAGACATTGCTGGAAAATCAATGGTGTTAAGAAATATTTTGGCAATTATTACATTTGCAATTTTTGATATTATAACACATAATATAATTGTGGCATGTACATTTATGACAATAGCTAATTTAGTAGTATTTATTGCTTATGATGTAAAACAGATAAAACAATTTAATAAAGAAAAAATTATAATCAAATTTAAAGAGGCTAAAGAAATAATAAAAGACTGTATGCCAATGGCAATTGCAGGTGTGTTAAATGTTTATGTAATAAATGCAGTAAAATATGCGATTGACTCTAAAGGCGATAATGCAATGCAAACATATTTTAATATTATATATATGCCAACATTTGTAATAAATTTAGTAAGTATATTTATAGTAAAACCATTTTTAAAGACATTTGGAGATTATTGGAACAAAGATGAGCATAAAAAATTGTTCATAACAGTTTTAAAAATAATTTTAGTGTTATTTGGAGTTACACTAATAATTGAAATAGGATGTTATATTTTAGGTGTTCCAGTGCTAAGTATGTTTTATGGAGTAGACATAAGTCGATACAAAGTAGAATTAATGATTTTAATAATATCTGGATTGCTATATTCGATATGTAATTTACTATTTAATATGTTGGGAACAATCAGAAAACAGACATATATATCAATAGTTTATATAATCACATCCATAATAGCAGTTATAGTGTCACCAATTTTAGTAAATAAATATGAAATGATGGGAGCAGTTTTTGCTAATTTACTTATAATGTTTATACTATGTACATTATTAGCTATATCTCTAATTATTGGAATAAAAAAACAAAAAAGTAAAGGAGAAAAAACTGAAGAAATTTTATAATTTATGCAACTTTTTTTGAAAATGAAGGACTCTTATATGTATGGAGTAATTTATAAAAATATAAAGGAGAAGAAAAAGTGAACAAGAAAATAAAGTTTATATTATTTTTGATAGTATTTATAATTGGAATTTTTATGATTCCTACATTAGGACAGGCTAGTTCAAATGTAAAATCAATTTTACAAATAGATACAAACTTGAACAATGCTGTATTTGATAAAACAGGAATACATATAGAGGGATGGAAATTAGCTGATATATCAAATACAAAATTGAAAGTTTATATTGATGGAAAAGAAGTAAGTAGTGAATATATTAAATATTCATATAAATATGACTTAATCTCAATAGTAAAAGGATATGGAACATATAAAGAAAATCCAACTCCAATGTATAGTATAAATATTCCTACAAATAACATTACAAATGGAACACATATTTTGAAGATACAGATTGTGTCAAATAGTGGAGAAGTTCTAAAAAATGTTGAAAATAAAATAACGGTTCAAAAAATAAAGTATGTATACAATATAGATACAGATTTAAAAAATACAATTTTTGACAAGTCTGGAATAAAAATATCAGGATGGAGATTAACAACAGAAGCAAATAATAAGCTTGCAGTGTACATAGATGGAAAAGAAGTAGGTAGTGAGAATATCAAATATTCGTATAAATATGATTTAATATCAATAGTGAAAGGATATGGAACATATAAAGAAAATCCAACTCCAATGTTTGATATAAATATTCCTACAACAGATTTAAAAGATGGAAAACATAATGTTAAAATTCAAATAAAATCAGAAAATGGTGAAGTGTTAAATAGTATAGAAAACAGCATAACCTTAAAAAAAGTGAAATATGTATATAATATTGATACAGATTTAAAAAATACTGTTTTTAACAAATCAGGAATAAAAATATCAGGGTGGAGATTAACAACAGATACAAGTAATAAAATAACTGCTTTTATAGATGGAAAAGAAGTAAATAGTCAGTATATTAAATATTCATACAAATATGATTTAATTTCAATAGTAAAAGGATATGGAACATATAAAGAAAATCCAACTCCAATGTTTGATATAAATATCCCTACAAAAGATATGGTTGATGGAAAACATAATGTTAAAATTCAGTTTAAATCAGAAGATGGAACAGTATTAGAAAGTGTAGAAAGTACAATAACAGTTGAAAAAGTAAAACATCTCTTGACAATAGATACTAAAATTAATAATGAAAAATTTGATAAGTACGGAATAAAAGTATCTGGATGGAAATTAGTTACAGAGGCTAATAGCAAAATAAAAGTATATGTAGATGACAAAGAACTTAGCAAAGACAATATAAAATACTCATATAAATATGATTTAATCTCAATAGTAAAAGGGTATGGAACATATAAAGAAAATCCAACTCCGATGTTTGATATAAACATTCCAACTAAAAATATGACAAATGGAAAACATACTATAAAAATCCAATTAGTATTAGAGGATGGAACACTATTAGAGAGTGTTACTAGTACTGTAACTATAGATAAAACAATAAAATCAGTATTAAATGTAGATACTAATTTAAAGGCTGTAGTTTTTAATGAAGCAAAAAATATATATATATCAGGCTGGAAATTAGCAACAGAAGCAAATACTAAATTAGAAGTTTATATTGATGATAAAAAAATAGAAGAAAATTGCATTAAGTATTCATATAAATATGATTTAATCTCAATAGTAAAAGGATATGGAACATATGAAGAAAATCCAACACCAATGTTTGAGATTGATATTCCTACAGAGAATTTGGCAAAAAAGAATCATAAAATGAAAATAAGATTTATGTATGGAGATACAGTTTTGAAAAATGTAGAATTTACTGCTATATATGGTGATAGATATAAAGGAATAGATGTTAGTGAAAAGAATGGATTAGTTGATTGGGGAAGTGTCGCTACAGCAAGAATAGATTTTGCTATGATAAGGATTGGATATAGAGGATATAGAGGTGCAACTTTAGTCTTAGACAAGCAGGCATTGTATAATTTAAAAGAAGCTAAGGCAAATGGAATAAAAGTTGGTGTTTATTTCGTAACTCAAGCAATTAATCTAGATGAAGCTAGAGAAGAGGCGTTGTGGGTAGTAAGTCAATTACATCAAAATGAAATAAAATTAGATTATCCAATTGCAATTGATGTAGAAGATTCTGGAGCAAGACAACAAGGAAATTTACCAGGAAGAGCTGATTTACTTGATTCAGATACAAGAACAATGATCTGTAAAGGATTTTGTGATGTAATCAAGTATCAAGGATTTGTTCCAACAATATATTCAAGTAAAAGTTGGTTTGAAAGTAAGTTGAATTATTCAGAATTATCAAAATATTATGATATTTGGTTGGCACATTACACAAATGATGAAAATAAATTAACAGACTTTTCAGGAAAATATCATATGTGGCAATATACATCACAGGGAAAAATAAATGGAATTGCATCAGAGTTTGTAGACATTGATATATGTTATAAGAAATACTAAAAATAAAACTTTAGAAGGAGTTTGCTATGAAAGTACTAAAAAAGATAAGTTTATATTTTATAATAATAATTATATTTATGGCAAATGTAGTTTGGGCAAATACAAAAATAGAGAGTAAAAAGACAGAAGCTAAATCAACATGGTATATTGATACCAACTTGGAACAAACTTTTTTTACAGAAAAGGAATACTTACATATAGAAGGGTGGAAATTAGCAACAATTGAGAACACTAAATTAAAAGTTTTTGTAGATGAAAAAGAAGTTTCTGAAAGTTGTATCAAATATTCATATAAATATGATTTAATATCAATAGTGAAAGGATATGGAACATATAAAGAAAATCCAACTCCAAATTTTGATATAGATATACCCATGAAATCAGTTTCTGTTGGAACACATAAACTAATTATTAAATTTGTAAATTCGGATAGTTCTGAAGTTTTGCAAAGTATAGAAAAAAATATAGTGGTTTCCAGAAATATTAAACATATATTAAATATTGATACAAATTTGGAGGGAAAAACATTTGATAAATCAGGAATTGAAATAAAAGGTTGGAAATTAGCATCAGAAGTTGATACTAAACTAAGTGTATTAATAGATGGAAAAGAAGTAGGAAATACAAAAGTAGAGATGTATTATTTATATGACTTGATTTCAATAGTAAAAGGATATGGTACATATAAGGAGAATCCTAATCCAATATTTACAATTAGTGTTCCAACTAATAAACTAAAACAGGGAAAGCACAAAATTGAAATACTTTTTAAGACCAAAGATGATATAGTGTTAGAAAAAGTTGAAAATAATATAATAATAAACAAAAAAATAAAATCAGTATTGAATATAGATACAAATCTTGCAGAACAGTGTGGTGCTATAAATGGTATAACAATTGATGGGTGGAAATTATCAACAGAACCTAATACAAGAATAGAAATGTATATTTCAAATAGAAAAATAGAGAATCTACAGGTTTCTTATAGTTATAAATATGATTTAATTTCAATAGTAAAAGGATATGGTACATATAAAGAAAACCCAAAACCTAATTTTACAATTATAGTTCCAGAAACTGAATTTAAAGCAGGAGATAATAAAGTAACTTTAAAATTGGTGGATGAACAAAATGATGTTCTAGAAGAATTTTCATCAAGCATATTGGAATATAAAACTAGAATTCACATAGAAACTCCTTATGATAGAACAAGTATAACAAATGAAGAACATCATGTTTCAGGCTGGGTAATGACTACAGTTGCAAATGCCAATGTAAGAGTTTTACTTGATGGAAAATATCAAGATATTGATGTAGAAAGAAAAGAAAGACCTGATGTAATAAAAGCAATTAGTGGATACGGTGGAGAAAAAATAAACCCAAAACCAGGTTTTGATTTAAAACTTGATTTTTCAAAATTAAATATAGGATTACATCAAATCGCACTTAGAATAGAAAAAGAAAATGGTACAATTGTTGGTGAACAAGTTATATATGTTTTTACAAGGCCTAAAATAACAATGGAACAAGGAACATATGGCGTTAGTGGATTAACTAAAGCAGGTGATTCTAGAGGATCAAAATTGCAATATTATAGATATGGTGATGGACCAAATGTATTTTTTGCAACATTTGCTATACATGGATTTGAAGATAATTGGGCAAATGATGGAACTGCATTAGTAAATATAGCAGACCAATTTTATGAAGAACTAAAAAATAACCATGATGCAAATTATGAATTATCTAATAAGTGGACAATATATATTCTTCCAGAAATAAATCCAGATGGAAGAAAATATGGAACAACTGCAAATGGACCAGGAAGGACAACTTTATATAGTCAAGCACCAAATAATAAAGGAATAGATATGAATAGATGTTGGAAATATACTGGATATAGTGAAAAAACAACTGATAGAAATTATATAGGAACAGCACCATTTCAGGCATATGAAGCACAATATCTAAAAGACTTTTTACAAAAACATAAATCCAAAAACGGTCAAACTGTTTTAGTAGATTTACATGGATGGTATCAACAATTGGTTGGAGATAGAGAAGTTGGAATGTATTATGCAGTTCAATTTCCTGAAAATCATGGAAGATCTTTAGACAGATATGGAGATGGATATTTAATAGATTGGGCTAGAACTCGGACTTGCAAGTAATGGAAGATTGGCAAAAACATCATTAATAGAACTCCCAAAGAATGTACATAGTTTAAAAGATGTTAAAGACCAAAGATTAGCAGAGAGATATATACAAGCAACTCTTTCAATGCTTCATGGATTATTTTAAAGATGAGAGGATAAGATATGAAATCAAAAATAGTATTTTCGGTATTAATAATTAGTTTAATTTGTGTAGCTATATTTTTCAGTTTAAAAAATCAAGATAATAATACGAATAATGCTTCTGAAAACATTGATAAAAATATAGAAGAAATAAAAAATGAAGTTGGAATTACTGGAAACAATGAACTTTATGAAGTAATTACAGAATACAATGGAAATAAGGTTTTAAATGTAAAAGATGATATACAATATAAAATTGCTTTTGCTGGAATAATAAAAAAATCAATACCTAATCTTGATGAAATAGATGAAGTCTTTGAAAAAAATTACCCTAAGAAGGTAGGTGTTTGGATAGAAAAGACTAGTAGAGCAAAATTTGAGAAAATGTTAAAAGAATGTGTAAATAATGAATATAAAATTTCAGATGAAGGATATTTACAAATAGAAAAAGAAAATAATCCTAATGATATGGATAAAAAATTAAAGAAAATTATAAATGGAAATACTAATTATGTTATAGCTATATCAGAATTATATTACAAAGCTGATGAAGTAACAGGAAAGATAGTTGATAATTTTTATGAAGAATTGGATCCTTATCAAACAGGGAAAGTAATAGATATTCCTAATAATAAAATAGTAATTTTAACTACAAATAGTGAAAATAAACTTTCAAATAAAGAAATATTAAATACTTTAATAATGAATTAGTATAATAAAAATAAACTGTGTGAGTTATCAGCAGTTTATTTTTATTATATTGTAAAGTATTGAAATTATGATGATTTAGTGATAAAATACAAATGCCAAATAATAAAGTAAAGAAAGGTAGTGTGGTAGATATGTCAATATTAGTAACAGGTGGAGCAGGATTTATAGGAAGTCATACAACAGTAGAATTATTAAAAGCAGGAAGAAAAATTGTAATGATAGATAATTTCTCAAATAGTAAACCAGAGGTATTAGAACAAATCAAAAAAATAACAGGAAAAGATTTTAAGTTTTATGAAATAGATTATTTAGATAGAAAGGCATTAGAAAAGGTATTTGAAGAAAATAACATAGAAGCGGTACTAAATTTTGCAGGATACAAAGCAGTAGGAGAATCTGTAAGAAAGCCACTAGAATATTATGAAAATAATATATCTGGAGCAATAGTACTATTGGAAACAATGAGAAAATATAATGTAAAGAAATTTATATTTAGTTCATCTGCAACAGTATATGGAGAACCTGAAAGAATTCCTTTAACAGAAGATTGCAAAATAGGTGGAACAACAAATCCATATGGAACAACAAAATTATTTATAGAGCAAATTTTACAAGATTTATATAAATCAGATAATACTTGGGATATTGCAATATTAAGATACTTTAATCCAGTTGGAGCACATGAAAGTGGATTAATAGGAGAAGAACCACAAGGTATTCCTAATAATTTAATGCCATATATAGTAAGAGTTGCAGCTGGACAATTAGAGCAATTATCTGTATTTGGAAATGATTATGATACACCAGATGGAACAGGAGTTAGAGATTATATACATGTTGTAGACTTAGCAAAAGGACATCTAAAAGCATTAGAAAAATTAGAAAAAGAAAAAACAGGAATGTATATATACAATTTAGGAACAGGAACAGGATATAGTGTTTTAGATATGGTAAAGGCATTTGAAACAGCAACTGGAAAAAAAGTTAAATATAAAATTGTTGAACGTAGAGCTGGAGATATTGCGACATGTTATTCAGATCCAGAAAAAGCTAAAAAAGAATTAGGATGGAAAGCTGAAAAAACACTTGAAGATATGTGTAAAGACTCATGGAAATATATACAAAATCAAAACAATTAGCTTAGAAAGGTAGAATTATGGAAAAAATATCAGTAGTAGTTTCTTGCTATAATGAAGAAAAAGCATTACCATTATTTTATGAAGAAATGGAAAGAGTAAGAAAACAAGATTTTGATGGAATTGCAGAATTTGAATACATATTTGTAAATGATGGCTCTAAAGACAAAACATTAGAAATAATGAAAAGTTTAAGAGCAAAAGACTCTAAAGTTAGATATGTATCTTTTTCAAGAAACTTTGGGAAAGAGGCAGCAATGCTAGCTGGACTTGAAGCATCAACAGGGGATTATGTAACTTTAATGGATGCAGATTTACAAGATCCACCAACATTGTTGAAACAGATGTATGATGCAATAATTAACGAAGGATATGATGCTGTCGGAACTAGAAGAGTGACTAGAAAAGGCGAACCACCAATTAGAAGTTTTTTTGCTAGAATGTTTTATAAAATAATAAATAAAATGTCAGATATTGAGATGGTAGATGGTGCAAGAGATTATAGACTAATGAAAAGACAAGTGGTTGATGCAATTATTTCATTAAAGGAATATAATAGATATTCAAAAGGACTATTTAGTTTTGTAGGTTTTGATACTAAATGGTTAGAATATGAAAATGTAGAAAGAGTTGCAGGAGAAACAAAATGGTCTTTCTGGAAATTGTTTAAATATGCATTAGAAGGAATAACAGCATTTTCAACAATGCCACTAATATTATCATCTGTTCTTGGATTAATATTTTGTGTGGTAGCATTTATAGCAATTGTCTTTATTATAGTAAGAACATTAATATTTGGAGATCCAACATCAGGTTGGCCATCACTTGTATGTATTATTGTTTTTGTAAGTGGAATCCAACTATTTTCAATTGGAGTAATTGGACAATATTTATCAAAAACTTATTTGGAAGTTAAAAAGAGACCAATATATATTATAAAAGAGAAAACATAAAGTTTGCTAAGAAAGGAATGTTAAAGATGTTTAAATTTGGGTTAGGTCAAGACATAGGAATAGATTTAGGTACAGCAACAGTAATTGCTTATGTAAAAGGAAAAGGTGTAGTTTTAAGAGAGCCATCTGTTGTTGCTGTAGACAGTAATACAAAAGAAGTTTTAGCTGTAGGACAAGAAGCTAGGAGAATGCTTGGCAGAACGCCAGGAAACATAGTAGCAACAAGACCTTTAAGAGAAGGAGTAATTTCAGATTACACAGTAACTGAAAAAATGTTAAAATATTTTATAAACAAAATAAATGGAAAATCATTGTTTGCACCAAGAACAATGATATGTATTCCGTCAAGAGTAACAGAAGTAGAGAAAAAAGCTGTTATAGATGCAGCTACACAGGCTGGAGCTCGCAAAGTATTTTTAATAGAAGAACCAATTGCAGCAGCAATTGGAGCAGGAATAGATATAGCAAAACCATGTGGAAATATGGTTGTGGATATTGGTGGAGGAACAACAGATATTGCTGTTATATCTTTAGGCGGTTCTGTTGAAAGTACATCTTTAAAAGTAGCTGGAGACAAATTTGATGAATATATTGTGAAATATATTAAGAAAAAGCATAACATAATAATTGGTGAAAGAACAGCAGAAGATTTAAAAATAACAATAGGATGTGTATATCCAAAGATTCAAGATGCAGATATGGAAATAAGAGGTAGAGACTTAAGTTCAGGACTGCCTAAAACAGTAGTTGTATATTCTAGTGAAATGTTAGAAGCATTAATAGAACCTGCAATGATGATTGTTGATGCAGTACATTCCGTGTTAGAAAAAACTCCTCCAGAGTTAGCTGCTGATATAAGTGATAGAGGAATTTATATGACAGGTGGAGGATGCTTAGTTGATGGATTAGATAAGTTGTTGCAAGAAAAGACAGGAATAAATGTAATGATTGCAGATGATGCAGTATCTTGTGTGGCTTTAGGAACTGGAAAAGCATTAGATAATTTGGATAAAATAGATAGATAAAAAGTGTTGAAAAACTAAAGAAAGTATATTAAAATAAATATGAGGTGTTTAATATGAAAAATAAAATAGCAATAACATTATTTTTAATAATGATTATGATGGCAACAAATGTATTTGCTGTAGCAAAAGCAACAGATGTAACGATGTCAATTGTTGAAGACAATGTGTGTACAATAAAATTAAATGAAAAATCAGAATTTGAAAAGAAAATGATAGAATATGATTTATCTAAACACCAAGTTACATTACAATTAAAAGTTTCAAATAATGCTAAGGCAAATATACCATCAGGGGAAATGATGTTAGTAATAGATAGTTCAAGCAGTATGAATCAAAATATTGATGAAGGAAATGTTTCTAGAAAAGAAACAGTATTGAATTCAGCAAATAAATTAGTTGAGAATTTATTAGAAGCAAACCCAACATCATTAAAAATTGGAGTTGTAACATTTTCATCAGGAACAGAAAAGGATGAAAATGGATATTTAATAACAGGAACTGAGGCAGATGCTCAGAAAGTTTGTGATTTTACAAATGATGTAAAATTATTAAAAAGTAAGATTTCAGGAATTGAAGGAACAGGAGCGTATACTGATCTTGATTCGGGATTAAAACTTGCTCAAAAACAATTTTCAAATGATAAAAGTAATAAATATATGATTGTTTTAACTGATGGATTACCAAATTTAGCTATAGGACATAATGAATTAGGAACATATAAAGGGCAAACAGAAGTAATTAATGCTACAAAGGCAACAATACAATCATTAGATAATGTTGAATTAATTACAATGCTAACAGGTATAGATAATGAAGAAGCATATGTAATTCAAGGAGAACAAAGTTATACATATGGTCAAATAATAAAAGAAGTATTTGGAACACAAGAACAACCTACTAAAGGAAAATTTTATAAAATTAGTGATAATGAAATAGAAGAAACTATAACAAATAAAATATACAAAGATTTAATGCCTTCTGAAAATGCTTTGGAAAATATTATTGTAGTTGATTATTTTCCACAATATATGGTGGATAATTTCGAAATGACATATGTTGATGGAATAGATGTTAGCAATGTATCTTCAAAGATAGATTTAGAAACAAATAGTATAACATGGAATCTTAGCAAATTACCAGCAGGTCAAACAGCTATTATACAATATAATTTAAAATTAAAAGATGAATTTGATGAAAAAATCATAGATCAAGTTCTAGATACAAATCAAAAAGTCGATGTTAATTATAAAGATTTTGATGGAAAGACAAACACTGAAACATCTGATGTTACTCCAAAAATAAAGTTGACAAAAGTTCCAGTAGCACCAGTAGTTCCAGCAGATAATACAATAGCACCAGAACCAATTCCTAAAGCTGGTACACATATGACAGTAATTGGAATGTTCATAGCAATGATTGGAATATCTGTATTTTTAGGATTAAAGTCAAGAAAAATAAAATAAATGAAAAGAAGTCTCCAAAAGGGGACTTCTTTTATATGTCTAAACTAAAGGATGACTAGCAGCATCCTCCTCTGTTACCACCGCAACAGCAGCAAATTAAAAGTATTAAGATGATTATCCAGCAGCAGTCATCACCGAAACCGAATCCACCACAACCTCTATTTTCTGGCATATAAAACCCCCCTTTCAAAATATGATATTAAATAAAAGTGATTTTTAAATTTTTTCTTTTGATAATATATAATATGTGTTTTAGAAAAATGTGTTACAGGTTCATTTTCTCTTTTGAATGATGTTTTTGTAAAAAATACTTGATAAAGAAAATAATAAATGATAAAATACAGGTGTAACAAAAGAGCATATATGGAGGAAAAATAATGGGAAACATAGTTTTATTAGATGATTTAACAATTAATAAAATTGCAGCAGGCGAAGTAATAGAAAGACCGGCATCAGTAATAAAAGAAATGGTTGAAAATTCAATAGATGCAGGTGCTAATAATATAACAGTAGAAATAAAAAATGGTGGAATATCATATATAAAAATAACAGACAATGGAAAAGGAATAGCTGAAGATGATTTGGAAATTGCATTTGAAAGACATGCTACAAGCAAAATAAGAAGTGCAGATGATTTAAATAAAGTAACATCAATGGGATTTAGGGGTGAAGCGTTAGCAAGTATTGCAGCAATATCTAGAGTAGAGATGATTTCAAGAACAGCTCAACAAGAAAATGGATATAAAGTAGTTGTTGAAGGTGGAAAAATATTAGAAAAGACTGAGGTAGGAGCACCAGTTGGAACATCAATAACAGTAACAAATTTATTTTATAATACACCAGTAAGATATAAATTTTTGAAGAAAGATTTTACTGAAGCTGGTTATATAGAAGATACTGTTTCAAGAATAGCATTAGTTCACCCAGAAATATCAATAAAATTAATAAATACAGGAAGAACAGTTATTCAAACAAATGGAAATGGAGATTTAAAAACTGTAATCTATAGCATTTATGGAAAAGATGTGGCAAACGCATTGATTCCAACAGATTATGTTTATGATGATATACATGTATATGGAGTTGTTGGAAAACCTGAAATAGCCCGTTCTAATAGAGCTAATCAAATATTTTTTGTGAATAAAAGATATATAAAAGATAAGTCTTTATCATCAGCTGCAGAAAAAGCCTATAAAGGAATGATTCCTATGGGAAAATTTAGCTTTTTAGTTTTGAATATTGACATAAATCCAAGTAAAGTAGATGTAAATGTTCATCCAGCCAAACTAGAAGTTAGATTTGAAGAAGAGAATCTTGTATTTAAAGCAGTATATCATGCGATACAGAATAGTTTGCTAAAATCTGAAACAGTAGAAGAACAAATAGAAGAACCAGATAAAAATACGAGTGAAAAGAGTGAAAATAGAGTGTTTAACAATAATAATAATATTTCAACAAATTCTGAAACAATTGTAGAACAAATCTATAAATCAAGACAAACTCCAATCGAAGTGAGAAAAGAAGCAAGTTTTGTTCCAACAGAAAAAATAGAAACGCCAGATTTAGAAAAAAGTCAAGAAGTTTTAAGAAAATTGCAAGAAATGAAAGAGAAACTTCAAAGAGAGATGAATTATTCAAAAGAAGAACAAGTCAACAAAGAAGTGATAAAGGAAGAACCAAAAATCGAAAAAAATGAAGTGAATTTTGAAAAAGTAGAAGAACCAGAAGAAAAATATAATCTAGAAGAAAATAAAGAAATTCAAGAATCAAAAATTGATTTTCAGGAGAAAAAGGAAGAGGTTCAAGAACCTAAAATTGATTTATTAGAAGAAATTGCAAAAGCTAGTCAAAAACCAATAGATTTAAAAGAAGAAGTTTCTAAAGCACTAGAAAAGCCAAATAAAAGTGACAATATAATAGAAGAAATTGCATCAAACAAAGCAAAAGAACAAGAAACAGGGGATACAGGTTATTCAAAAAGCTTTGAAGAGATGTACCAAAAATTATTTGGAACAAAACCAATAAAAGAAGAAGAAGAAAAAGTAAATAATGATCCACAAGATGCAGAAGATATAGTATCTATTGGAAATACATCTATGTTTGATAATTTACCAGAGTATCAAAGACCAACTTTTAAATTTATTGGACTTGTATTTAAAACATATATAATAATTGAAATTGAAAATGAAATGTATATTATAGACCAGCAAGCAGCACATGAAAGGATACTATATGAAAAAATTAAAGCAAATTATTATAATGATACTAATAAAGATTCACAATTAATGTTATTACCTGATATCATAACATTAAGCCATAAAGAAATGGAAATAGCTAAAGACAATATGCAAATGTTTAGAAAAGCTGGATTTATGGTAGAAGAATTTGGAGAAGATACAATTAAGTTAACAGGTGTGCCAGAAATGTGTCTAGATTTAGAAACAAAGGAAATGTTTATCGAAACACTTGATGAAATAAATTCTGTTTCGAGAACAGCAAAACAAGAAGTTGAGGAGAAATTTTTATTAACGATTGCTTCTAAAGTGGCAGATAAAGCTAGTATTGCAGTAAATAAAGAAGATATTGATGGTTTAATGGAACAATTATTGTCATTGCAAAATCCATTTGCTTGTCTTCATGGAAAACCAATAGCGATAAAAATGTCAAAATATGATATTGAAAGAAAATTTGCAAGAAAATAGACGGAAAGGATTAATATGAGTAAGCCAAAAGTAATAGTAATTTGTGGACCTACAGCATCAGGAAAAACAGCACTATCAATAGAATTAGCCAAAAAGATAAATGGAGAAATAGTATCAGCAGATTCTATGCAAATATATAAAAAAATGGATATAGGCACTGCAAAAACAACTAAAGAAGAAATGCAAGGGATAAAGCATTATATGCAAGATTTTGTGGAACCAAATTTAAGATATAGTGTTGCTGATTATAAAAAAGATGCTGAAATGGCAATTGAAGAAATATTGAAAAAAGGTAAAACTCCAATTGTTGTTGGAGGAACAGGATTATATGTAGATAGTTTGGTTTATGGCATTGAATATCAGGATATTAAATTAGATGAGAAATATAGAGAAGAATTAGAAGAAAGAGTACAAAAAGAAGGATTAGAAAAGTTGTATGAAGAAGCAACACAAATTGATTCTGAAGCAATGAAAAAAATCAGTCATAATGATAAAAAGAGAATAATGAGAGTTCTAGAAATTTATAAAGCTACAGGCAAAAATAAGACAGAACAAGAAATCGAGTCAAGAAAAAGTGGCGTAAAATACGATTATAAAGTATATGCTATTAATATGGATAGAGAGGTGCTTTATGATAGAATAAATAAACGAGTAGACTTTATGATTGATGAAGGATTAATAGAAGAAGTAAAAAAATTATTAAATGAGTATAAAGAATTCCCAACAGCAATGCAGGGATTAGGATATAAGGAAGTAGTAGAATATTTAGACGGGAAAATATCTAAAGAAGATATGATAGAAAAAATTAAACAAGAGACTAGAAGATATGCAAAAAGACAAATAACTTGGTTTAAGAAAAATAAACAAACTATTTGGATAGGACCACATGATTTACAGAAGATTCTAGATACATTATAATGTATTTAAGAGAGGAGAATAAACTTGAAGATAAGTAGAAAAATTATAGCGATTATTTCGGCAATTATTATAATTATATATATTGTATGGGCAATATATTTACTTATTGTCCGTTCTTCAGATACATATATTGTCAGACAAGGAACTTTAGCAAAAGAATATACAACTGTCGGATATATTATTAGAGATGAGATTGTAGAAAAAGGCGAAGATTACGAAAATGGAATATATGCAATAGCAATTGAAGGACAAAGAGTTGCTAAAAATGAAGCTATATTTAGGTATTATAGTGATACTGAAAAAGAAAAAACAGAGAAGATTGAAGAATTAAATCAGCAAATACAAAAAATATTAGAAGAACAGACTTATGAACCATCTGCAGATATTAAAGCAATTGAAAATCAAATTGAAGAAAAAATAGAAAAATTAAATACATTAAATAATTATCAAGAAATAACAGAAGTCAAAAATAATATAGATACTTTAATAGGTAAAAAAATTAATTTCATTGGAGAAGTAATTGAAAATAATGAAATAAAAAAACTTATAAAAGATAGAAAAAAACTAGAAAACGAATTGAAAAATGGTTCTGAGTACCAAAAAGCTCAAATGAGTGGGGTAGTATCTTATAGAATTGATGGGTTAGAAGAAGTACTTACACCAGAAAAGTTTGATGAAATAAATGAGGAACTTTTAAATGGATTAGGATTGAAAACTGGAGAAATAATATCAACAAACAATGAATGTGGAAAAGTGATAGATAATTTTAAATGTTATATTGCTGTAACAATGGATTCAGAACAAGCTATGGAAGCTAAAGTTAATGATACTTTAAAATTAAGAATTTCAAATGAAGAAAGCAAAGCCAAGATTGTTCAGATTAATGAAAATAACGGAAAAAGAACAATAATTTTTCAAATAAGTAAAATGACAGAAGATTTGATAAAACATAGGAAAATTCTTGTTGATGTAATATGGTGGAATGAATCAGGATTGAAAGTTCCAAATGAAGCTTTAATTAAAGAAAATGATTTATATTATGTTATTAGAAATAAAGCTGGAGTTCAGAGTAAATTACTAGTTAAAATAGTTAAACAAACAGATAAATTTTCTATTATAGATTATTATACAGATAAAGAACTTATAGAACTTGGAATTAGTGATAATGATATAAAAAATTACAAAAAAATTAGTAATTATGATGAAGTTGAATTACAAAAAAACAAAAAATAAAGAATGTTACAAAAATGTTACAAAAATGTTAAATTTTGATTACAATCTTAAAAACTATTGACAAAATCGCAAAAAAGTTAGATACTATAACCAAATTTAGTATACGAAAGTGTAAAATATTAGGAGGGTAAAAAAATGGCAGGAGCTATAATGGACAAGGTATGGGGACTATTCGGAGGAGTAGACCAAGGAGAAACAGAAGAATATGATGATGATGCATATGAATATGAAGATAAATCAAATAACTATGAAAATGAAGAAGATGATGACAAAAAATTCTTTGGAAAGAGAGGAAAAGTTGTACCATTAAATGCACAAGGACAATCTGTAAAAATGGTAATATCTCAACCAACAACATTTGAACAATCAGAAGAAATTTGCAGTTTATTAAAAGAAAAAAAATCAGTTATTGTAAATTTAGAATATGTAAATAAAGATGTTGCTAGAAGAATTGTTGATTTTATTAGTGGTGGAGTATATGCATTAGATGGACATATTCAAAAAATATCAAATTCAATATTCTTAATAGCACCAATGAATTATGAGATAACAAATGAAATGGCAAGAGAAGAAATAAAAAGCAAATTATCTGTTTCTTGGCTAAAAAATAATAATATAAATTAATCCTTTCAAAGAATGGAGGCTATCTAATATGATTACACCATTAGATATAGAAAATAAAAAATTTAGTAAACAAATGATGAGTGGATACAATGTAGAAGAAGTAGATGAATTTTTAGATCAAGTTATGCAAGATTATGAAAGCAATTATAAGGAAGTTGTATCTTTAAAGAATAAAGTTGATGAGTTAAATAATGCATTAAACCATTATAAAACAATAGAAGCAACTTTACAAAATACTTTAGTTATGGCTCAATCAACAGCTGAGGAAGTAAAAAATGTTGCAAAACAACAAGCAGATCAAGTTATAGCAGATGCTCAAAAAGAAGCTGATACTATAATAAGAAATGCTAAAGAAAGTGCTTCTAAAGGACTTGATGAAATAGAACAACAAACAAGAGCAAAAGAACAGCAATTTAGTGAAGTAAAGCAACAATTTGATATATATAGAGCAAAAATGGAATCATTACTAGTATCACAATCAGAAATTATAAAGCAAATAAATCAAGATGAAGAATAAACGAAAGAAGAGACTTTATTTTAAAAGCCTCTTTTTCTGTGTTATAAGAGTATTACAATGTTACAAAAATATTAAAACTATATTACAATTTAATTAAAATACTTGACAATATAGAAAAAAAGAATAAAATAGTAGTATAAATAAGAAAGGCTGAAAATGGCAATGAGAATAATAAGTGGAAGTGCAAGAGGAACAAAATTATTTACATTAGATGGAACTAATACAAGACCAACACTAGATAGAGTAAAAGAATCTGTTTTTAATATTATACAAAATAAAATAGAAGATGCAATTGTTTTAGATTTGTTTGCAGGAAGTGGTGCAATAGGGTTGGAATTTTTAAGTAGAGGTGCACAAAAAGTAGTTTTATGTGATAATTCTAAAGATGCCATGGCAGTTATAAAAAGAAATATAGAAAAAACACATATGGATAAAAAAGTTCAAACAGTAAATGCAGATTTCAATACATGTTTAGAAAAAGTAAAAAATCAGAAATTTGATATAATTTATATAGATCCACCATATGAAACAAGTTATATTTCGGAAGCATTGAAAAAAATTGTTGAATATGGTATAACACAAAAAGAAAATACAATCATCATTGAAACTGATGACGAAATAAGAATACTAAAAGAAATAGAAAATATAAAAATTAAGATTGTTGACAAAAGAAAATACGGAAGAGCAACAATAATATTTCTTGAAGTTTAGAATTTAAAACCTAGAAAGGGGTAAACAATGGAAATTTTTACATTATTAGAAACATTAGAAGACATATTAGAAAATAGCAAAAATCTACCTTTTACAAATAAGGGTGTAGTAGATAAGGAAGAAATGCTTGAATTAATTAAAGAAATTAGAATTAAATTACCTGATGAATTAAAACAAGCTAAATGGGTGAAAGAAGAAAGACAAAGAATATTAGTGGAAGCTCAAAAAGAAGCTGATGGAATAGTAAAAGAAGCTGAGAATAGAATTATTTCAATGATTGACGAACATGAAATAACAAGAAAAGCTTATGAACAAAAAGCTGAAATAATTGAAACTGCAAATGAAATGTCAAGAGAAATTTCACAAGGAACTAAGGAATATGCAAATAACTTGTTAGATTCAACTGAAAAAGTTTTAACAGATACATTAGCTAAGCTAGAGAAAAATCTAGGAGAAGCTGTTAATTTAATGGAAATTTCACTTGAAGATACTATAAAAACAATACAAAATAGTAAAAAGGAACTTCAATAAAAATTGGGGGCACCCCTTTCAAAAAAAGGAGTGTCCCTTTTAAACGAAAGGAAGTAATGGAATGGCAAAGAGAAAGTCTAAAGGAAGAAAATCTAAAAAGGTTTCAACAGATTTTGGAGTAGTTATTACAATAATATTTAGTATTTTATTGACAGTTTTGATATATACTGAATCTGGTTATATAGGAATTATGCTAAGTGATTTTTTCGGAGGAATGTTTGGAATTATAAAATATGTATTACCAATAGGATCTTTTGCAGTTGCAATAAAAATGGCCTGCAAAGATGATGATGGATATATATCATCAAGAATTTTTCAGTATAGTTTATTACTTATATTTATAGCAGTTATTCTTAGCGTATATCAAATTTGTAATGGGCAAATAAATATTGAACAAAACATATCAGATATAGTTAAAGATGCATATGCTCTTGGAGCAAATAATATTGGAGGAGGAGCATTAGGAACGATTGCAGCTGTACCACTTTTTAAACTTTTGGGAAAAGTAGGAACTATAATATTAAGCATAGGTTTAGCATTAATAATGTTTGCAATAACATTTGGAATAGATATTTCAAAAATAATAAGTAATTGGATTGAAGCTGGAGTAGAAAAGAGCAAAGAGAAAAGAGAATCTAGAATTGTTGCTAGAGAAGAGCTAGATGACAAAGAAGAATTGACAAGAGCTGAGATAAGAAAAGAGGGAAAAAGAGCAAAAACAATAAAAGAAAATCGTAAAGCATATTTAGAAGTTGAGGATGATAAAAATAATGAAGTTGTTCCAGAACAAATTAAAATTAATTTGAATGGAAGAACTATTGAAGAAGATGCATCTGGAAGAAAAAAATTCAAACATGCTAAAAATGATATTGTTCCATTAGGAATTGAAAATAAACAAAAAATGGAACCAGATTATATAGAAGGAAATTTATTTAAAAAAGAAGAAGAAAAGAAAGAAGAAAAAGTAAAAGAAGTTTTACAACTAGAACATGCTGTTGCAGTAGAAGATGAACATTATGAATATCCACCAGTAGAATTATTGAGTAAAGGAACTAAAAAAGCAATAAAAGGTGGGGCAAAAGCTTTAACAGATGTTGCAACAAGACTTCAAAAAACATTATATAGTTTTGGAGTACAAGCAAAAGTTGAAAATGTTTCAGTAGGACCAGCAATTACTAGATATGAGTTAAAACCAGCAGAAGGAGTGCGTGTAAGTAAAATAGCAAATTTAGCTGATGATATTGCATTAAATTTGGCAGCAGAAACAATAAGAATTGAAGCACCAATACCAGGAAAACAAGCTGTTGGCATAGAAGTACCAAATACAGAGAAAGAAACAGTACATTTTAGAGATGTAGTAGAAAGTGATGCATTTCAAGATAGTAAATCAAAATTAAGTGTAGCATTAGGAAAAGATGTTGCTGGAAACATGGAAATTGCTGATATTGCAAAAATGCCACATGCGTTAATTGCAGGAGCAACAGGTTCAGGAAAGAGTGTATGTATAAACACAATAATTACGAGTATAATTTATAAAGCAAAACCAAGTGAAGTAAAATTTGTAATGGTAGACCCTAAAGTCGTAGAGCTTTCTGTATATAATGGAATTCCACATTTATTAATACCAGTTGTAACAGATCCTAAAAAAGCTGCAGGTGCTTTAGCATGGGCTGTACAAGAGATGGATAACAGATATAATGTATTTGCACAAAAAGGAGTTAGAGACTTAAAAGGATATAATGCATTAGCAGAAAAAGAAGAAGGAACAGGAACATTACCACAAATTGTTATAATAATAGATGAGTTAGCAGATTTAATGATGGTAGCTGCAAAAGAAGTAGAAGATTCTATTTGTAGACTTGCTCAAAAAGCTAGAGCTGCTGGAATGCATTTAATAATTGCAACTCAACGTCCATCAGTAGATGTAATTACAGGCATAATTAAAGCAAATATACCATCAAGAATAGCATTTGCTGTATCATCACAAGTAGATTCAAGAACAATATTAGACCAAGTAGGAGCAGAAAAATTATTAGGAAAAGGTGATATGTTATTTTATCCTTCAGGAGCTCCAAAGCCTGTCAGAGTACAAGGTGCATTTGTATCTGATGAAGAAGTAGAAAAAATAGTTTCATTTGTTAAATCAAATGGAGTAGCAACATACAATGAGGATATATTAGACTCAATAGAAAATAGTAATAAAACAGATAAAGAAATTGCAGATGAAGCAGCAGCTGGAGATGATGACACAGATCCATTATTAATGGATGCAATAGATGTGGTTGTTGAAACAGGACAAGCATCAACATCATTTATTCAAAGAAGGTTTAAAGTTGGATATGCCAGAGCAGGAAGAATAATAGACCAAATGGAAGAAAGAGGAATAATTTCTGGATATCAGGGCAGTAAGCCACGTCAAGTTCTAATGACATTGGAGCGTTTACAGGAATTAAATATGAGTACACATGAAGAAGAAAATTAAATAACTAAAGAGAAAGGAGAGGATTTGATGCTAGAGAAGATTATCAAAAAAGACAAGAATGAAGAATTAGAAAAAGTTCTTGAAGAAAAAATGATAGATGAACAAGCAAAAAATCTTCTTCAAGGAATTTTATATAAAATAGAAGTTTCATATAAAGATTATAAAAAAGTTAAAGTAATAAATGAAAGTGAAAAGAAATATGTTGAACAATTAATATTAAATATTAAAAAAAATTGTAAAAGCATAAAAGTTATAAAGCTTAGTCAAAAAATAGAAGATGATGAAATTCAAAAGATTTTAAAAAAATATAAATTTTATATAAAAGATAATGAAATTTTAAGTTATCCTATAGAAGAGAAACTTTTATATGCAATCGAGAAATTATCAAATAATTATAAAATATTAAACAATAAATATGGTGATGCAACTATTGCTGTATCAGATTTTATTAATTTAGGAAAAGATATGGATAGAATAGAAGTTTTAAGAGATTTTAATGGATGGTCTTGGACTACAATAAAACAAGAAATAGAAAATATTGATGCAAATTTTGTTTTTCAAGCTTTTCAAATTTTATTTGGAAAAGAATTTATGGATCAATGGTGTCAAGACAAAGATGGAATAATTGATTATTTCGAAGTAATGTCTGAAGAGTTTGGTAACAAGTTTGGAAAAGAAAGAATTAATAAATTAAAAGAACTTTTAATACAACTAGCTATTATAAATGATATAAAAGAAAGTAATGAATTTGCGGAGTATATTCAAAAGAAAAAGATAAATTTAGAAAAAGACATTAAATATTATGATAATACAAAAGAAAATGTAGAAAGAATTACAAGGCATAAAAAACAATTGACGAAACAATTGAAAGAGATTGAAAAAATTTTAAACCAAAAAGAAAAGTTGCAACTAGAATATCAAAAACAAGAAGAAATATTCAACATAAATATGTTAAAGCAACAATTAAATTCAGAAAAACAAAAAATTTTAGCGCAAATAGAAGAAGATAATTACATTTTAAATCCACAAAATTATTTAGCAGAAAAAGAAAAATTAATAAAGCAAAAAGAATTTTTAGAGATAAGTTTATTTGATGAGGATAAAAGAAAATCATTATTAATGGAATTTATAAAGATTTGGTTACAATGTTTTAATTTGAGTATAAACTCATGTGAAAATCCAGATGAGGTACTGAAATTAATCTATCAGTTTCGATATTTTATGTTTTTGCCATATGATTTAAATAGAAATTTAAAAGATGTAGAACAATTAAATGAAGAAACTAAAAAGACAGAGATTTTACTATTCAAGAAAGCTATTCAAAAAAAAATTATTTCAAATATGCCATTTGAAATAATAACACATTTATTTGAGACTAGAATCATAGGATTAGATGAATTGTATTATAAAATAATAGTAGAAAATGAAAAATATTTTGTACAAATATTTGATGATAATATAAGCGAAGAAAAATTTGAAATAATACCAGTAGAAAAAATGAAAATAAATAAAAAAATTAAAATATTTATTTGAAGGAGATAACTTATGAAAATAACTTTTTTAGGTGCAACAAAAATTGTAACAGGTTCTAACTTTTTAGTTGAAGCTGCAGGAAAGAAGTTTTTGATTGATTGTGGAATGTACCAGGGAAATGCTGAATTAGAAATGGAAAATTATAAAGAATTTGATTATAATCCGGCAGAAATAGATTTTATGTTATTAACTCATGCCCACATAGATCATTCAGGTAGAATACCTAAATTATATAATGAAGGCTTTAAAGGACCAATTTATGCACATAAGGCAACTTGTGATTTGTGTGCGATTATGTTGCCAGATAGTGGCCATATACAAGAAATGGAATCTGAATGGAAAAATAAAAAAAGATTGAGAAAAGGCCAACAAACTTTTCCACCACTATATACCGCTGAAGATGCAATAAAAAGTCAAGAACTATTTGTCCCTGTAAAATATGATGATATTATTCAGGTAGCAGAAAATATTTATGTTAGATATAATGATGCAGGACATATGTTAGGATCAAGCTCTATAGAAGTTTGGATTAAAGAGGATGGGAAAGAAACAAAAACTGTATTTTCAGGAGATATAGGAAATAATGATATTCCATTATTAAGTTCTCCAACAATGATTGAAAGTGCAGATTATCTCGTAATGGAATCAACATATGGAAGTAGATTACATGTAAGAAATAATCAAAAAGCAGAAATGTTTTTAAATATTGTATCAGAAACTATTGATAATGGTGGAACTGTAGTAATTCCATCTTTTGCAGTAGGAAGAACACAAGAAATATTATATGAATTAAATAAAATAAAAGAAAATACTGATGATGCAGAATTTATGAGAAAATATAAAACATTAATGAAAGTTCCTGTATATGTCGATAGTCCATTAGCAATTTCAGCAACAGAGGTATTTAAACAAAATACAGATTTATTTGATGATGAGATAAAAGAAAAAATGGAAAATGGAGATAATCCTTTAGAATTTCCAGGCTTAAAATTTACACAAACAGCAGATGAATCAAAAGCTTTAAATGAAAGTCCAGAGCCAGCAATTATTATATCTGCAAGTGGAATGTGTGATGTTGGAAGAATAAAACATCACTTAAAACATAATATATGGAACCCTAAGAGCACAATATTATTTGTAGGATATCAAGCTCCAGGAACATTAGGATATTCAATTGTAAATGGAGCTAAAAAAGTAACAATATTTGGGGAAGAATTTGCAGTAAATGCAAGAATTGAATATATTGAAGGATATTCTGGGCATGCAGATCAAGAATGGTTGATGAATTTTGTATATTCATTCATATCAAGACCAAAACACATCTTTTTAGTTCATGGAGAAGAAGAATCACAAGAAGTTTTAAGAGATAAAATATTAGAAGAGACAGGTATTGGAGTTTCTATTCCAGAATATGGAGAAACTTACGAATTATGTGATGAATTGAAGATTGTTAATAAAATTAAAATTAAACGAGCTAAGAATTTAAAACAAGAAATTATAGACAGATTGAGTAAATTACAAAATGAAATGAAGGATATGGAAGATAGTGTGAAATCAGATGTAGAAGATGATAACTTGAGAGATGAAGATATGTTTAGAATAAATGAAAAGATTAAAGATTTAGAAAAACAAATTCTAAATGTAATAGAGGGATAATAGGAAGGATAAAATGATGGAAAAATACTTAAATGAAGCGATAATAGGAAACCAAAGAATGTTAGCAACATTCTCCTATAAAGGAGAAATGTTGCGTCTATCATATCCTAATAAGGATAATAGACAGTATTTAAAGTATTATAAAACAGGTGTAAAAATAAATGATTCAGATTTAATTTATTTACACGAAGATATAAATAATACATATTTGCAATATTATGATACAGATACAAATATACTAAATACAGAAATAACTAATACATATTTTAACTTGAAAATATTACAGACTGATTTTGTAACAATAAAAGAGGACATACTTGTAAAAAAATATACATTTATAAATGAGAGTAATATTCCACTAGATGTAAGATTTTTAATTCACTCTGAATTATTATCTGATCAAAATAATTTTGTAAGTGGAATGAAAATAAATAGTGGAATGATTCAATTTGCTCATGATTTTTCTGTTGCAACATTTGCAAAAGGAATGGATACTTTAAGTAGTCAAATAAATGATTCTTCAAATAATATTCAATCAGGAGTAATAGGAGGAAAAGATTATATTGGAATGTCTAAAGATTCTAGTGTTAGCTATAATGTAGGAGTTATTAATCCTGGAGAGAAAAAAGAATTAGACATTTGTGTCTTTATAGATGAAAGCAAGAAAACTATGCAGGCTGTTGAAGATGAAGTAGAAAGAATTAGAAGAATTGATTTTAATAAGGAATATTCTACAACTAAATCTTACTGGAGAAAATATGTAAAAGAACATAATGGTCTAGATTTAAAAGAACCTGCTAATAGTTATGAAGAAAAGATACAAGACATTTATAGAAGGACAATTTTGCTATTTCCATTATTAACAAATCCATCAACTGGAGGAGTAATAGCTGCACCTGAAGTAGATGAGGATTTGACACAATGTGGAAGATATGCGTATTGTTGGACAAGAGATGCAGTTTTTATAACAAAGGCATTAGATATTTTAAAAATGACTAAAGAAACAGAAAAATTTTACAGTACTTTTTGCAGAATGACTCAAAGCAAAAATGGAATGTGGGAACAACGTTTCTATACAGATGGAAAGCTAGCACCATCTTGGGGATATCAAGTTGATGAAACTGCAAGTGTAGTTTATGGAGTATATTCACACTATGAATATACAAAAAATGAAGAATTTTTGAAAATCAATTTACATATGTGTGAAAAAGCAATTGATTTCTTAAAAAGATATGTAAGAGATTTAATTGATGAAACTGGAAAATATTCTGTAAGCTATGATGTATGGGAAGAAAATGATAGAGGAATACATATGTATTCTTTAGCTAGTATTTTTGCTGCATTTGAAAGTATGTTAAATATATATAAAGTGTTAGGAAAAAATGTTTCTGATTTTGAAAATAATAGATTAAAAGATGAAAAAATTCATAAAAATATTGAAGAAATAAGAAAATTACAAGTAGAAGTAAAAAATCTTATTGATGAAAAATTATATGATGAAAATAGGAAATCATATGTAAGAAATTCAGAAGATAGAAGAATGGACATTAGCTTATTAGGTGCTGTTTATCCATTTAGAGTTTTCTCATCCAAAGAGAAAAAAGTATTAAATACAGTTGAAAACATTAATTTGACTCTTAGAACATATACTGGTGGATATCAAAGATATGAATATGACCACTATAGAAATGGATGTCCTTGGCCAATTTCAAATTTATGGATGACATTATATTATTTAGAAAATGGCGAAAAAAAGAAAGCAAAAGAAACTTTTGATTTTGTTTTAAAAACAGCTGGAAAACACAGCTTACTAGGAGAACAAATAGATAATAATACATTAAAACCAAATTGGGTAATAGGTCTTGGTTGGACACATGCAATGTTTATAATAGTATTAGAAAAAATGGCAAAAATGTAAAATGAGAAAAGACTATCAAAAATAGTCTTTTTTTGTTTATTGTATTGACCCTTCAGTCACAAAAATTACTTGACAATAGAGGAAAATAAGAATATACTTTATAAATGATAAGTTAAAGATTTTTATACAAAATATAAAAATTAAAGGAGGAGAAACATGAACAATTTAATAGAAATTAGATGGCATGGTAGAGGTGGACAAGGTGCAAAAACAGCATCATTATTACTTGCTGATGCAGCATTTAATACAGGAAAATACATTCAAGGTTTTCCAGAATATGGTCCAGAAAGAATGGGAGCACCAATAACAGCTTATAATAGAATAAGTGATAAGCCAATAACAATACATAGTAATATATATGAACCAGATTATGTAGTAGTTGTAGATGATACATTATTAGAAAGTGTACCAGTAACAGCAGGTTTAAAGAAAGAAGGAGCAATAGTAATAAATACTACAAAATCATCAGAATATTTAAAAGAAAAATTAAATGGATATAGTGGAAGTATTTACACAATTGATGCAAGAAAAGTATCTGAAGAAACATTAGGAAGATATTTTCCTAATACACCAATGCTTGCAGCAATTGTAAAAGTAACAGGAATAATGAGTGATGAAGCATTTTTGGAAGATATGAAAGGTTCATTTAAACACAAATTTGCTAAAAAACCAGAAGTAATAGAGGGAAATATGAAAGCCCTAAAGTTAGCATTAAAAGAAGTAGCTAAAATACAGTAATGCGAAAAAAAGGACCGACCCCAAATTCGCATGCGAAAAAAAGGACCGACCCCAAATTCGCAAAGAAAGGATGATAAAAATGACAGAAATTAATCCCAAAACACCAATGAAAGATTTAACAATTGGTGGAAACATATATTGTGCAGGAAATGCAAGAGAATTTAAAACAGGTGACTGGAGAAGCATGAAACCAATTTGGTATGAAGAAAAATGTAAACAATGTGGACTATGTTTTGCAGTATGCCCTGATAATTCAATTCCAGTAGGAAAAGATTGTAAGAGAACAGAAACAGATTTTGATTATTGCAAAGGATGTGGAGTATGTGCACAAGTATGTCCATTTAAAGCAATAGAAATGAAAACAGAATAAAATAGGAAAGAGAGGATAAAAAATGAGTATAAGAGAAAGATTAAGTGGAAATGAAGCAACAGCAATTGCAATGAAACAAATAAATCCAGATGTAGTTGCAGCATTCCCAATTACACCATCAACAGAAATACCACAATATTTTTCAACATTTGTATCAAATGGAGAAGTAGATACAGAATTTGTTGCAGTTGAAAGTGAACATAGTGCAATGTCTGCAACAATTGGTGCAGAAGCAGCTGGAGCAAGAGCAATGACAGCTACATCTGCAAATGGATTATCATTAATGTGGGAAATGATATATATAGCATCTAGTTTAAGATTACCAATAGTAATGGCATTAGTAAATAGAGCTGTTTCAGGACCATTAAATATTCATAATGATCATTCAGATGCAATGGGAGTAAGAGATGCTGGATGGATAATGTTATTTTCAGAGAATAACCAAGAAGCTTATGATAATATGTTAATGGCCCATAGAATTGCAGAACATAAAGATGTTCAATTACCAGTAATGGTATGCCAAGATGGATTTATTACATCACATTCAATTGAAAATATTGAATTAGAAAATGATGAAGATGTAAAGAAGTTTGTTGGACAATATAAACCAGAACATTATTTATTAAATGATAAAGAACCAATAGCAATTGGACCATTAGATTTACAAGCATATTTATTTGAACATAAAGCTCAACAAGCAGAAGCAATGAAAAATGCTAAAAAGGTAATAAAAGAAGTTGCAGAAGAATTTGAAAAATGGACAGGAAGAAAATACGAATTCTTCGAAAAATATAAATTAGATGATGCAGAAATAGCAATAGTATGTATGAACTCAACAGCAGGAACAACAAAAGCAGTTGTTGATGAATTAAGAGAAAAAGGTGTAAAAGCAGGATTATTAAAATTAAGAATGTTTAGACCATTCCCAGCAGAAGAAATTGCAGAAGCATTACAAGGATTAAAAGCAGTAGCAATACTTGATAAAGCAGATTCATTAAATGCAGCAGGTGGAGCATTATTTGAAGATGTAACATCAGCAATGTATGTTAATAAAAAACAAGTACCAATGGTAAATTATATTTATGGAATTGGCGGAAGAGATACAACAACAATGCAAATAGAATCTGTATATAATGATTTACAAGAAATAGTAAAGACTGGAGAAACAGGAAATCCATATAGATATTTAGGACTAAGAAAGGGGGACGAATAAAATGGCTTATGATTTAAAGAAAATAATGGCAGAAAAGCCATCAAGATTCACAGAAGGACACAGAATGTGTGCAGGATGTGGAGCCCCAGTAGTAGCAAGAATGGTATTAAGAGCATTAAAACCAGAAGATCATGCTGTTATAGCAAATGCAACAGGATGTATGGAAGTATCAACATTTATATATCCATATACAGC
>ERZ827512.304-NODE-304-length-71470-cov-4.668571_pt1 | contig 71470 bp, 56 predicted proteins | sample MGYA00519916_ERZ827512 | MGnify/ENA primary metagenome ERZ827512 (study PRJEB31778, sample SAMEA3449335) | human gut metagenome | biome: human gut; feature: human-associated habitat; material: faeces | place: United Kingdom | collected 2010/2012 ... | reverse complement strand
AGCTCCAGACGCTCTTCGCTGCCGTCGATATCGCAGAAGCGGGCGACGATATTGCGGACCGAGAAAAACGCAAGGCGACCGTCGTTGGCGCTCTCGTGTTGCTCGCCAATGCCCACCATGTGCTTAAAGCCTGCTTCGCGAACGCGGTCGCTCACGACCGCATCGTCCTCGAGCGCGGCCTCGCCGGACAATACGATCCAGCACTCCCCCGGCTTCCAGCCCGAAAGCTCAAACTTGGGGTTCGCGCCGAGCTCTGCCCATACATCCTTGTCGCGCGAGGTGCAAAACCACAGCTTGCCGTTATCGACCATGGCAAACGAGAACGGACTTACGCGTGGCTGATGCCCATCGCTCGCGTCAGTCGTGGCCAGAAACCACGCGGGAATGCGCCTGAGGTATGTGCAGGCGCGCTCGAGTTGCGCCGTGCGGTCGATATCGGTCATAGGAATCCCTTTCTTGTGCTCGAATCGCGCCTAAACAAGTTGAAGGTTGATGACGATGACGCAGATGAGCAGCAACGCCGTCACCACCGCCGCCAACGCATCGCCGCGGCCAAACGTAAGCGCATGCAGGCGCGTGCGGCCCTGCTCGCCATGATAGCAGCGTGCATCCATGGCAGCAGACAGCGTCTCGGCATGGCGGAACACGCCCGTGAACAGCGGAATCGCCACACTGCCGAGCATGCGTACGCCACCGAGCGGACCGCCCGTCACGCGCGCACCGCGGCTTGCCTGTGCATCGGCCGCCTGCTTCATCTCAGTGGCAAACTGCGGCATAAAGCGTAGCGCGATACCCATGATCATGCCGAGCTCGTGCGCAGGAAGTCCCACACGCGCAAACGGCGCGAGCAGGCGCTCAAAGCCCGCGGTGAGGTCGAGCGTCGGCGTGGTGAGTGTAATGGCGCTCATACCGGCCATCATCAACGTCAGGCGGCACGCCATAAAGGCGGCAGAACGCAGTGAGCCCTCGCTTATCTGCAGAAAGCCGAGCTGCCACAAGATGCGCCCACTCTGATCGGTAAACAAGTTGAGCACCGCGACCACGACGACGATTGCCAGCAGCGGCGCCATCGACGACAGAACGCGACGAACCGGCACCCGAGACACGGCATAGGTCAGCACAACGAAAATTGCGACCGGGGCCAGTCCGCGGAAGCCACTGACCGTGAGCGTCGTGATCAGAAACACAAAGCCCAAGAGCAACTTGGTTCGCGGGTCCAGGCGGTGGATTGCACTATCGCCGGGATAGTAGCTGCCAAACGAAAACGCCTCCATCAGCAGCCCTCCTCTCGCGCGACCGTCTTGGATTTAGCAATGTCCGAGACGTTAGAAGAACCGTCTGAGCGACCGATCAGCAAATTTGCCAACTCGTCGGCCAACAACTCAACCGTATAGAGCCCGCCGCGACGCAGCGGCACGCCCACCTCCGTAAGCGCCAGCGCCATACGCTGGGCGGCGGGAACGCCCAAGCCGATCGACTTGAGCTCATCGGCATGCGCAAACACCTGCGCGGGGGTTCCCTCGGCAAACACCGCGCCTTCGTTCATTACGACGATGCGGTCGCAGCAATTGGCCAGGTCATCCATGCTGTGCGAAACCATGACAACGGTCAGGCCCTCGCGATGGAGCCGATCGATGAGCCCTAGGAAATCCCTGCGGGCAGCCGGATCGAGCCCCGCCATGGGTTCATCGAGCACCAGGACTTCGGGCTCCATGGCGAGCACGCCGGCGAATGCCACACGCCGTTGCTGACCGCCCGAAAGCTCAAAGGGACTCTTGTCGCCGACCGTGGAAAGATCGAGGCCCACGCGCGAGAGCGATGACTCGACACGACGGTCGACTTCATCTTGCGGCAAGCCAAGGTTGTGCGGACCAAACGCCACGTCCTGCGCCACGGTTTCGGCAAACAGCTGACGCTCAGGATACTGAAACACCACGCCGACATTGGCCTTAACCGCAGTGGCGTCTTTCTTGTTTGATAGGTCGAGCCCCAGCGCGCAAACGCTTCCCTCCTGGGGACGAATCAAACCGTTGAGATGCTGGACCAGCGTCGACTTACCCGAACCGGTATGACCTGCCAAACCCAGGAACTCGCCGCGACGCACCGTCAGCGATACATCGCGCAGCGCCCACGGGCTGCTGGGGTCGTTTCCCCAGAGAGCCTGTTTGTTCGATTTGCCCGCAGTGGCCGAGCGCTTATGCCAGCGGCGGCGCTCGCGCGGACTGAGCGAATAACTGTACGAAACACGGGATAGCTCGATGACGGGCTCCGACGCGTTGCCCTCGTTGTCTACCGGAACAGTGCCGTCAGCGATTTCCAACTGGGATACGGAAGACTGCCCCGCGATGTCTGCCCCACTTCGCTCGGCATAAGCCTGCGCAATCTCGGCGACCATATCCGCCTCACGCACCTGTGCGCAAACGGGCACGCCCTTCGCACGAAGCGACCTGCCCAGACAGCACGACGCCGGCATATCCAGGTTGAGCTGCGCAAGTTCGTCTGCCCGCGTCAAGATTTCCTCGGGCTTACCGAGCATGGCAACGCGCCCCGCCCGAAACACCGCGACACGATCGGCCTCGGCGGCCTCTTCCATAAAGTGCGTAATCATCACGATGGTCATGCCGCGAGCGTGCAACGCGCGGCAAGCCTTCATGAGGCCCTTGCGTCCACGCGGATCGAGCATCGAGGAGGCCTCGTCCAAGATAAGCACGCGCGGCTCCATGGCAAGTACGCCGGCGAGCGCCACGCGCTGCTTTTGTCCGCCCGAGAGCGCATGGGTCTCGTGGCGCTCAAAGCCCACCAGGCCCACGCCCTTCAGCGCCTCACGTACGCGCTGCGCAATTTGCGCCGATGGCACGCCAAGGTTTTCGGGACCAAACGCAACGTCATCTTCGACAAGCGTTGCCACCAGCTGATCATCGGGATTCTGGAACACCATGCCCGCGGTCGAACGAATGTCGTAGACCAGCTCGGGGTCGGACGCATCCATGCCGTTGATGCGTACCGTGCCCGCATCGGGCTGCAACAGTGCATTCAGATGCTTGGCAAACGTCGACTTGCCCGACCCATTGCCACCGAGGATGCAGAAAAACTCGCCGTCCTCGATATTCAGATCGACGCCGTCGAGCGCCGGTACGGCACCGTCATAGCTAAAGGAAACGCCCCGACACTCAATCATGCGCGGCCTTTGACCTGGTCCTTTTTAGGCGTGATGAGGTTGGAGACCGCTTTATACACCGCCAGTGTCAACACCGAGTTAAGCACGGTCTTGATAAGGTTGAACGGCAGCACGGCAGGAATCATGAGCGGGGCGATCACATCGACCGAGCCATACCAGAACCATACGCCAATGGTAAGGTTTGCGACCATAGACAACGCCGTAGCGGCAATAACGCCGAGCACCAGGCCAATCACGGCACCCTTATAGGTATGCATCTTCTGATAGACGATAGCCGCAGGCAGAATGTAGCCCAGCGTGGCAACCAGGTTCATAAGCGCACCGACCCAGTCGCCCGTGGTAAGCGCATGGATAACAATCGCCATAGCGGCAACAGCGGTGCCGGCACCAGGGCCATACGCAAATCCACACACCATCGCCGGCACCAGCGACGGGTCATACGTCAAAAACGGCGCCGAAGGAAGGATGGGCAGCTGCACGTACATAAACAAGGCGCCCAAGGCGCACATCAACGCCATGGTAACGAGCTGTTTGGTGCTCCACCTATTCGTGTTCTCAAAATGGATATGCTGTGACTGTTCAGACATAAGATCACCTGCCTCTTTCATCCGGACTCTAACCGTTGGTACTGGGATCTCACCAGTTCAGCCGGCATGCGAACCAACGCACACACGGGTCGCGGACTCATCGGCTCGGTCGCAGGCATCTCACCTGCGCCACGGCGTCCCTTTGACACCGCCCGATTTACCGCCAGTGGGGAATTCCACCCCGCCCTGAAACAGCAACTGCAAGTGTAGCACGAGAGGGTATTCGTGCAAGTATGCTGAGGCTAATTTATGGCGGGAGGGGAACGCTCCAGAAATGCGACCGGGACAAGTTAACGCGATAACCACGTTCTCCGTCCACGCCAAAGTAACGCGCCTTTCGCGGCAAAGCCGCGAAACAGCGACCGGGACACGTATCCCCATCAGCCACGATCTCCGCCCACGCCGACCTCAAGGCCGTAAACGCAGGGGATCCGGGGGCGGGACGGGGACTTCTCTCCGGAATATTCCGCAGGACGCAAAGAGGCTCCGCAGCGCGAAGCGCGATGCGGAGCCTCTTTGCATGTCCGAGGACGTTCCGGAGAGAAACCCCGTCACGCCCCCGGATTCCCGGTGGGAGTTCTAGACCTTGTCGGCCTTAGTACATGCCGCCGCCCTGCTGACCAGCGGTAGCAGCAGCGATAGCATCCTCAAGCTGAGTATTCTTGGGCACATCGGAGACGGTAGCCTCGGTGATGAGGATCAGGCTGGCGACAGAAGCAGCGTTCTGCAGGGTGACGCGGCTGACCTTGACGGGGTCGAGGACGCCCATCTCAATCATGTCGCCCCACTCGCCGTTGGCAGAGTTGAGACCCTGGCCGGCAGGCAGCTCGGCAACCTTGTCGACCACGACGGCGCCCTCAAAGCCAGCGTTCTTGGCGATGGTAGCGACCGGAGCGGTCAGAGCCTTCTTGACGATGTCGACACCGATCTTCTCCTCGGGGTCGTCAATCTCGACAGCATCGAGCGCAGGAGCAGCGTCCATGAAGGCGACGCCGCCACCGGCGACAATGCCCTCCTCGACAGCAGCACGGGTAGCCTGCAGGGCGTCCTCGACGCGGTGCTTGATCTCCTTGAGCTCGGACTCGGTAGCAGCGCCGACCTTGATGACGGCAACGCCGCCGGAGAGCTTGGCCAGGCGCTCCTGGAGCTTCTCGCGGTCGAAGTCAGAGGTGGTGTTCTCCATCTCGCCCTTGATCTGAGCGATACGAGCGTCGATGGCCTCCTTGGAGCCAGCGCCGCCGACGACGACGGTGTTGTCCTTGGAGATGGTGACGGACTTAGCGGTACCGAGCATATCGGCGGTGATGTCGGCGACCTTCACGCCCAGCTCGTCCAGGGCAGCCTGGCCACCGGTGAGGACGGCGATGTCCTCGAGGATGCGCTTACGGCGATCGCCGTAGCCCGGAGCCTTGACGGCGCAGACGTTGAGAGCGCCACGGATCTTGTTGAGGACCAGGGTAGGCAGAGCCTCGCCGTCGATGTCCTCAGCGATGATGAGCAGGCCGCGGCCAGCGCGCTGGACAGCCTCGAGAACGGGCATGATGTCCTGAACGCTGGAGATCTTCTGGTCGGTGATGAGGATGTACGGATCCTTCATCACGGCCTCCATGCGGTCGTTATCCGTGACGAAGTAAGCGGAGACATAGCCCTTGTCGAACTGCATGCCCTCGACGGTGTCGATGGTGATGTCGAACGTCTGGGAATCCTCGACGGTGATGACGCCGTCCTTGCCCACGACCTCCATGGCCTCGGCGATCTTCTCGCCGACCTCGGGGTCACCGGCGGAGATGGTACCGACGGAAGCGATCTGCTCCTTGGTCTCGACCGGCTTGGCCTGCTTCTTCATCTCGGCGACGGCGGCGTTGACGGCCTTGTCGATGCCGCGACGGATGGCCAGCGGGTTGGCGCCAGCGGCGACGTTGCGCAGACCGTCGTTGACGATGGCCTGAGCGAGCAGGGTTGCGGTGGTGGTGCCGTCACCCACGGTGTCGTTGGTCTTGGTGGCGACCTCCTTCACCAGCTGAGCGCCCATGTTCTCGATGTTGTCCTCGAGCTCGATCTCCTTGGCGACGGAAACGCCGTCGTTGGTGATGGTCGGGGCACCGAACGTGCGCTGCAGCGCAACGTAGCGACCCTTAGGGCCCATGGTGACGGTAACGGCGTCGGCCAGAGTGTTGACGCCCTTGGCAAGCTTAGCGCGGGCATCGGTGTTGAACGTAATGTTCTTTGCCATGGTAGGTAATCCTCCAAAAGAAATGTGACTCGCGTCGCCGCTTCCGAGTCCTATGCGGCGGACGCGTTCAAAGACGAATCAGAGATTCCGACGAGACTAGGCCTCGACGACAGCGTAGATGTCGTCGGCGCGCATCAGCAGATACTTCTCGCCGTCGACCTTGACCTCGTTGCCACCGAACTTACCGTAGATGACAACGTCGCCAACCTTGACGTCCATGGGGATGCGCTCACCCTTGTCGTTGACCTTGCCGGCGCCCACGGCAACGATGGTGCCACGCTGCGGCTTCTCCTGAGCGTTGCTGGCAATATACAGACCAGAAGCGGTCTTCTGCTCGGCCTCGTCGGGCTTGACCAGAACACGATCTGCAAGCGGCTTCAAAGACGACATGCTTGTCTCCTCCTTTTTGGGCCGCGCGGTTATACCACGCGAATTAACCCTTTTTGTTTGCGTACGCGTTGAATGGTACCCACGAATGGCGGGTTATACAACACGGAGTCAAAAAATCTTATTTTTTGGCACTTAGATTTTCTGAATGCCGGGGGATAACTTAGCGGTGGCTCCCGTGTGGCTCCGGAGGGGCGGGGCATAAGGTTTCCTGCTCGGGCAGTCCTGCTCGCACGAAGGCCACATTAAGCGGCTTTCGGCTCGTGCGGAACTCGCGATAAACCTTATGCCCCGCCCCTCCGGAGCCACACGGGAGGCAGGTTAACTAATTCGAGCCCGGCATTCAGAAAAGTCAGTGCAGCAAAATGGCGATGCGGATAGCGACATGGGCATGGTTTTCGTTGCGCGCACGGGTCCCCTGGGGAGCACCGTGCATTTTTGGGAGTATTCAGCAAGCCAGGACGGCTGCATACACGCCGGACACACCATATTGGTCCCAAGGACGCCTTCGACCGGCGATTTGAGTCGGCGGACAGGCCTCGTCGAGACAAACAAGCATGCCTCGCGCCACGTCGGGCCCCAAAATGACGTCGATCTCCGCAATGCCACCCGACTGCAGCGGCACCGGCAGAGCTCGCGGTGCTGAATACTCCGTTTTTTGCACGACACGGGCGGGGGTACATCAGGATCAAGAAGAACATCCCAGCCTTTTTATGCAATCTGTAATGGGAAGTATGCAAAACACCAAGAGACAGCATTGCTGATGTCCGAATTGAGCGCGCGGGGCAGCAGCACCTCAACCCCGCGCCCAAATCCAACAGAGCAGGGACGCTCATGGCGGATCCCCACCAAAACGCAAACGCGGCTCGAGCGTTATCCCAAAATAGGCTGTCCGAGCCGCGCTTAACGGTATGGCATGAATACTTAGCGCTCGTAAATCAAGTTACCTGCCAGGTAGGTGGCCTGAACCTTGGTGGCTTGCAGTTCTTGGGGGTCAACGGTGAGCGGGTTTTGGTCCAGGACTACCAGGTCGGCATACTTGCCGGGCTCCAAGCTGCCGAGGTTTTGCTCGTCGCCTGCCGCATAGGCGCTACCCAGGGTGTAGTTGCGCAGAGCTGTTGCCGCATCGATACGCTCGCTCGGTAACCAGCCGCCCTCGGGCCAGTGGCTCTTGGGGTCCTGGCGCGTGATAGCCGTGTAGAGCACGTTCATGCTGGTAACGGGCGTGATAGGGCTGTCGGTACCGAAGGCTTGGCGAATGCCGCGCTGCCTATAGGTCGCAAACGGCCACATGATGCGGCTGCGCTCCAGGCCCAGGTCGCGCTCGGGGCCGCCCGGGTCGAGTGTAATGTGGCAAGGCTGGCTCGAAGCAACCACGTTAAGCTTGCGCAGGCGGTCAATGTCCTCGGGCAAGAGGTTCTCCAGATGCTCGAGCGTGTTATGACCGTGCTGGGGCAGGCCGTACAGTTCCGCGGCCTCCTCAAAGATATCGAGCGCGGCATGGATGGCACCGTCGCCGATGACGTGGATGCGCACGGTGTGACCGCGCTCCGCGGCAGCGAGGACCAGCTTGCGCATACGCTCAGCGGGAACCGTCAGGCGACCTTGATCGCCCGGGAAGCGCGGGTTGGTATAGGGCTCGGTGAGATAGGCCGTGTGTTCGCTCGACACGCCGTCGAAGAACTGCTTAAAGCCTGGCGCCGAGAGCAGCGCGTTGTTCGCGTAGCGGGTCTGCAGCTCTTCCAAGCGCGACTGGTCATCCAACAGCGTGGGGAACAGATGGGCTCGGATGCCCAACTTGCTGGCTGCCTGCAGTTTGTCGTAGACGTCGTCGCGGATAAAATCGCAGCCCGGCATGGGCATGAGCGACATATCGCATATCGAGGTGATGCCCTGCTCGGCCATACGCCTCATTTGATCGGCGTAAGCGCTTGCGATGCGATCTTCGCCCAGCCACTCAAGGCAGCGCGGCAGCAGCTGCATGGCAGCCGCCTCGTGAGCGATACCCGTGAGCTCGCCGTTTGCGTCCTTGTCGTAGCTGCCGCCCGCTGGCGGCTCGCTGTCGCGTGTGACGCCGAGCGCCTCGAGTGCGCGGCTGTTGAGCCACAGCGTGTGCCCGTCGCCCGAATACATAACGCAGGGACGATCGGGGAATGCCGCATCGAGCGACGCCTTGGTAGGATGCTCGGGCGGGTCCCAACGGTAGTCGCGCCAGCCCTGCGTCACAACCCAAGCGTCGTCGGGCAGGTCCTGGGAAAACTCGAGCGCGTGCTGCACCAGCGCAGCCTCGGACGTGCCCATATCCATGAGCATGTACGGCGAGGAACCGACCGAGGTATGGAAGAAGTGCAGATGAGCGTCATGGAAACCGGGGCAGACAAACTGCTCGCCGTAGTCGATAACCGACGTGGCGGCGGGAGCGGCAGCGATCACGTCATCGGGCGCACCGACTGCGACGATACGGTCGCCTGCGATGGCAATCGCCAGCTCGCGGGCGGTATCGATGCCGTCTTGCGCGGTAAAGACGTTCTTGGAGCGGATAATCCGATCGATATGTTGCATGGGCATCCCCATCTCTGGCAGGAAATTCAACACCCCCGAGTGTACTCCCCCGCCCTTGTAACAAAACCCCAAGCGGCAAACGGCAACTTTACCAGCCCTAGCGGCAGGTGGCATACTGGAGAGAGCCTGTACGATTTTGCGATCAACCCAGCAAGGAGCAAATCGACCATGACGAAGACCAAGGCACAGCAGATTATGGCGGCGACCGAGGCTCGCGCGGCTGACGACGTCACCGCAGCCATCAAAGATATCGCTACCGAGTTTGAACCATATATCATCAAGCAGCGCCGGCACTTCCATAAGCACCCGGAGCTGAGCCTTGCCGAGGAGCGCACGACCTCCGACATCGCCAACCAGCTCGACGCCATGAATATCCCCTACGAGCGTCCGCTCAAGACCGGCTTGGTGGCAACGCTTCGCGGTACCGCGCCGGATGCCTACCGCGAGGACGGCACGCCACGCCGCCGCATCCTGCTGCGCGCCGACATCGACGCCCTGCCCGTCACCGAGCAGACCGGCGAGGAGTTCGCCAGCGTCAACGAGGGCTGCATGCACGCCTGCGGCCACGACTGCCATATCGCCATGATGCTCGGAACGCTGCAAATCCTGCGCCATATGACCGACGACATCCACGGCGAAGTCCGCATCGTATTCCAGCCCAGCGAGGAAAACGGCCAGGGCGCTAAGCTCATGATCGGCACGGGTGTGCTCGACGGCGTCGATGGCGCCTACGCCGCGCACATCTGGAGCGAGGTCGACGCCGGCACCGTGAGCTGCGAGCCCGGTCCGCGCATGGCCAATACCGACTGGTTCCGTATCGACGTACGCGGCACCTCGTGCCATGGCGCCATGCCCCAGCGCGGCCACGACGCCGTCATGGTTGCCGCCGAGATCGTCAACGCCCTGCAGACCATCGTCTCGCGCGAAATCAGCCCCTACGAGCCGGCCGTCATCACCGTCGGCGAGCTGCACGGCGGCACCGCGCGCAACGTTATCGCCGGCACGGCCTACCTCGCCGGCACAGTGCGCACCTACGGCGATTCGACCCACGAGGAAATGCCGGAGCTCATGCGCCGCATCGTGGAGCATACCGCGGCAGCTCTGGGCGCCGAGGCAGAGCTCACCGACTACACCATCGCCAACTACAAGGTCGAAAACGACGCCGCCTCGAGCGAGCGCTGCCGTCAGGCTGTAATTAAGTGTCTGGGCCCCACCGGCCAAGGCCATTATCGCGGCACGCTTTCGGGCGAGGATTTTTCGGAGTACCTGCGTCGCGTACCGGGCGTGCTCGCCTTTGTAGGTACGCGCAACCCCAAGATTGGCGCCACGTACGCCCAACATTCCTGCTTCTACAAGATCGACGAGACCGTGCTGGCAAAGGGCTCCATGGTGGCCGCCCAGTATGCTATCGACTTTTTGGCCGAGCCCACGCAAGAGGAGCTCGACGGCCCCGCGATTACCGCGGTCGCCGAAACCAACCCCGATCTGGCCGCCAAGTTGCGCTCTGCCAAGGCGACGACCGCCGAGGCTCGCGACGCCATCCATGATGCCCGAACGGCTCGCCATGCCGCGATCAAGGGCATCCACGACGCACGCGCTGCTGCACGCCGCGAGGAGAAGCACGACGTGTAGTCGTCACACCCATCCATAACAGCCTGACTAAAGCAGAGCGGGGGCGGACGTATCGAAACGTCCGCCCCCGCTCATTCTTCAAGCGCTATTTCTACCATTTCTACCCCGTCCCCAAATAGCAGGCGGCGTGGCTACTCGTCCTGAGGCTCCTCGTCGGAGCTTGGCTCGGACGCCGGCTCAGGTGCAGGTGCCGGCTCAGGCTCAGGCTCAGGCTCAGGTGCAGGCTCGGACTCAGATGCCGTCTCAGGCTCGGGCGCCGGTTCAGGCTCGGTCGCGGGAGCGGGTGCAGGTGCCGGCGAAGCATCCGGAGCACTGCAACCCGAAGCAGCGGACTTCTTCTCGAAGGGCAACACAAAAGTCAGGACGTCGTCCTTATCCTCATCGGCCCACTCGCTTGCATAGCGTGCGGCCCAATAGCCAACGGCACGGTGCTTGAGCATCTTGCCAAAGACCGTAAGAAATACGGTGACAAAAGCAACCAGCACCAAGAACAGCGCGAGCGTGACGCCACCGCCGGTAACAATTGCCTCAATACCCGTAGGACGATAGTAGTAGCTATACATACCGACAGAGGCAATGGCGCCAAAGACGACCGTCAAGATCCATGTGACAACGTTGGCGACCAGGCCCGTCAAAAACTCGGGAAGGAACGAAGCACAGAACAGCTTGGTCTTGTTGTGCTTAAACGCCGCCCAGACCTTATCGAGCGAAAACGCGCTCTCGACGCGACCGGTCACCGCAAAGTGCATCACGGCGATGTCGGCGAACATCTTAAAGAAGACACCCAGAATCGCCGAGGCAATTAGCGCCAGGACAAGCAGGCCGAGCGAACCGAACAGCGCAGCCTCGAGTGCATAAGAGCCGTAATAAGAATACGAGCCCGCGGCGCCAATTACCACGCCCTCCACCAGCGAAAGCACTACACCGATAACGGGAATGGCAGCGATAACCTCGAGTACGACCGAGATAACGCTCGAAAAGACTCCGAGGCCAAACGACGTGGAACGCATGAGTGGACGATCCATACCGTCATCAACCTTGAGCGACAGATCGCGACCCCACTCGATACCAAAGCCGGAACCGCACACGCTCGCAATGCAAGCTGCCAAAAAGCCGATGGTAGCCGCAATGCCGCCAATAACGGGAATAAACAACACGAGCACCGACACAACGCAAATCAGCGCCGGCAAAAAAGCGATCTGGCACACGCGCCGCAGCACACCCGGAGTCTTGGTCATATCCTCAAACGCCTGAGCCACACAGCCCTTGGACGCGTTCATGGGAGGCTGAGGGACAAATTGCTGAGGCTGAGGTTGACCCTGAGGGGCGGAGGCTGCAGCACCGGCATTGGGGGCACCACACACGCCGCAGAACTTGTCGTTATCGCCCATAGGGGCGCCACACTGCGAGCAGAACATCGAAATCATCCCTTCGTATCTAGAGCGAATCACCTGGATCGCAAACGATGTCTTTGGCATCATTATCACCCAATGTGAGGACAAATACTCTTAGATGACGTATTTGCAACGCGCGAGGCGCTTTTCGATTGTTTGATGAATGTGTCCGCGCTAGTTCGTGCCGCGGAAGCCCTTGCCGACAATCTCGGAGCTGTCGACGATCGTGATAAAGGCACCCGGATCGACCTCGCGCGCATAACGGCGCAGCTGCACGGCCTCGCGACGGCTCAGCACGCTCATGATCACCGTCACGCACTTGCCCGAGAAGGCACCGTAGCCGCGACTGATGGTCGCCGTACGGTTGAGATGCTTGACGATAAACTCCTCGACCTTAAGGGGCTCGGAGCAAATGACCGTGCAGACTTTGCGCAGGTGAATGCTCTCAATGGCTTTGTCGACCACAAGCGTCTTGGCAAACAGGCCGAGCACACAATACAGACCGACACGCGGGCCATACAAAAAGGCCGCGATGGCCACGATGCCGATATCAACCAACAGCAGCGCGCGGCCAATCTCGAGCGTCGTGCGGCGCTTGAGGATCATGGCAAGAATGTCCGTGCCGCCCGTCGAGGCGCCAATATCAAAGACAATAGCGCTGCCGAGCGCCGGCAAGATGACGGCAAAGCACAGGTCGAGCCACATATCACCCGTCAGAGAGACATCGGTCGGAATAAAAAGCTCAAACAGCGAAACATAGGCCGAAAGCGCAAACGAGGCGAAGACGCTCCAAAGAATCGCCTTGCGCTCCAAAAAGATAAAGCCCAAAACGACGAGAACCGCGTTGATAATCCACATAAAGACGCCGACGGGCAGGGTCGGGAACAGCGTGGACAGAATGACCGACACGCCCGAGGTGCCGCCAAAAGCAAAGTGATTAGGGGTTTTAAACGCAACGATGGCGAAGGCCGTAAGAATCAGGCCCAGATTGAGCTCGGCAAAAAAGCGCGGGAAGCCCGGCTCCTGGCTGCGCTTTTGACCGACACGCTCGCCGCGCTCGATATCGGTGCGATCAACCACGCGCTCCATCGGCACCACGGGAGGACGATGCACCTCCTCGGCAGCACGCGATGCCGCCTCTGCCGCGGCGGCCTCAATCGCCCATGCCTTGCTTTCTGTTTCGTGCTCGTCGGCCATTACGGCAACCCCTCGTTAACAATTTGGAAACAATGCGCCCATTAGGGTAACGCGGAACGCGACGATTGTAACCCCTAGTTAGACGAGCGGTATGCCCACATCGGGGGGCATACAAATAACGGCCGGCCACGCTTTTGCTTGCGCGGTCGGCCGTTTAACGTTTTCGCAGATAAAGCCTGCCAAAACAAACCTGTCCCTTTTTGGAAGGTTACTCGTGCTGGCTGGTGCGGTGCTCGTACTCCTCGGGGGTGATGACGTCCTCGATGCGCAGGTTGACGCCCGCCACCTCAAGGCCGGTCATCGCGGCAAGGCGCTCGGTGACACGTGCCTTGACATCGTCGAAGATCGCGGGCGCATAGGCGCCGTACTCGATAATGACGGAGATGTTGACGACCACGCGATCGTCATCGGTGACCTCAACCGTCACGCCCTTGGTCAGATTCTCGGCACCAAACTGCTCCTGCACAAAGTGCATAAGGTTACCCTTCATGCCCAGGACGTGCGGCACCTCGCGGGTGGCCATGGCGACGATCTTCTCGATCACACCGTTGGAATAGGTCAGCGAGTCCTCGGACTCGTCTGTTTCCTCATCATCGTCGTCCTCATCCTCATCGGACTCGGCCTCGACAAGAGCCTCGTCCTCGAGCGTTACGTCCTCGGCCTCGGCGGTGACGGTCTCGTCTGCCTCGAGCTCGGTATCGGCCACATCGACCTTCGTATTAAAAGCCATGGTTCCTCCTTATGCCTGCCGCGGATGCGACAGTCGAATACATATTAGCGGCCGCTAAACAGACGGCCGAAGAAGTTGACGATCCCGTTCTCGCCGTCGCGAATTTGGCCGATCACAGCGCCGATCAGTACAAAGAAAGCGATGACGAGCGTATCCCACAGGCCGAGCGTGAGCACCAGCACGGCGAGCACAAAACCAGCGACGGCTCCAAGCGTGGTGTTGGGATGACGGACGGCATAGCTCCAGATGGCTGCCCCCGTACCCTTGATGAGACCCATGGCCTCATCAAAATCATCGGCGACCGCGTCATGCGACTCGGTACCCTCCACCTTGGGATCGACGGCCTCGCCTGCCGGCACGGCGCTCTGATCGATAGTCAGACGCGGGGTGCGGACGGTCTTGTCTTGATTGGTATCACTCACCGGAAACCTCCACGGTCTGGACGGTAGTCTTGGACGGCAAAAAACGGACGCGCGTGGTCGTACCCGGCGTGCCGAGCATGGTGTCGCAAGCTTCTTCGATGCGCTGCTGCATCGCGGTAGCCAGAGATGCCACGTCCTTATCGTCAAGCGCGATAGCCTCGACCTTAAATCGGACGTGCGAATCGTCGGGGCCTTGGACGCGGGCCTCGACATGCTCGACCATCACGCGGTCGTCGCGCTCGGCAGCAGCCCTGGCACACGAAGAAAGCGCCGCGAGCGTGACCTCGATATTGCGCTCCCCCGCCGGATGCACGCAGGACGGCTCGCGACGAGCAAACATCAGGCGGAAGAAGCTTACCAGTACGCCAATCGCCACAACTCCGCCGCATGCCGTCACGACAATGCGCGGCATGGGGTCGCGCATCAGCAGCATAAAGCGATACGTATACGGCCCCCAAAACTGGCAGACAAGCGTACCCAGCGCCACGATGGTGGCGGCAAGATACACGATCGCCAGGGCTCGTTTGAGTACGCGCACGCGGCGCTCCCTTCAAATCTCGGCTCTCGAAATGCAAAACGGTTCGCATCATTATAAAAGAGCCGGGTCCGGTGCTCTACGCACGCGGATCCGGCTCATCTATTCCACGAGGCTTGCATGCTCGCTTCATTATGCCCAGATATGCATGGCTTAACCCGTGCGGGCGCTACTCCTCCTCGAGGGCAGCGATGACCTCGTCGGTCATGTCCATGGTGCTGTAAACATCCTGGACGTCGTCGAGCTCCTCAAGACGGTCGATGAGGCGCTGGACCTTCTTGGCGTCGGCGCCGGAGACCTCGGTCGGGGTGGTCGGGACCATGGTGGTCTCGGAGCCCTTGACCTGGACGCCCTGCTCCTCGAGCGCCTTGGAGACAGCCATGACCTCGTTGGCAGTAGTCCAGACGATCCACTCCTCGCCGGCGTCCTCGTAGTCCTCGCCACCGGCCTCGGCGATGGCCATCATGAACTCATCCTCGTCACCGGCAGCACCGTTGGCGATCATGGTCTCCTTCTTGGCGTTCTCGTCCAGGATCTCCTTGGCGACGACGATCTGGCCCTTGCGCTCAAACTGGAAGGCGACGGAGCCGGAGGTGCCCAGGTTGCCACCAGCGTGGGAGAAGGCGGAACGGACATCAGCGGCGGTACGGTTGCGGTTGTCGGTCAGGCAGTCGACGTAGACGGCGACACCGGCGGGACCGTAGCCCTCGTACACGATGTTCTCGTAGACGGCAGCGTCGGCACCCGAACCAAAAGCCTTGTCGATAGCGGACTTGATCTTGTCCTTAGGCATGGACTGAGCCTTGGCCTTGGCGACGGCAGCGGCGAGGCTGGCGTTGTTCTCGGGCAGCGGGTCGCCGCCGAGACGGGCAGCAACGGTGATGTTGCGGCTGAGCTTGGAGAAGAGGGCGGAACGCTTGGCGTCCTGCGCGCCCTTACGATGCTTGGTTGTGGCCCACTTAGAGTGTCCGGACATACGTGTCTCCTATCGGTTTCGACCTAAAGCCCAGCGTGGATGCTCGGGCAATATAAACAAACGTCGTTATGATATACCTACCGGCCTGCAAGATAAACCCCAAAATGAAGGCGTCGTGATGATGCAAGCCTTTGGTGCAAAGTAACCTGACCCCAATGCGCCAAGTTAGAACCAGAAGAAGTCGCTGCGGGTGACGGTGGCGCCGATGGCGAAGGGCATGCAGGCGATGACCGGATACAGGTAGCGCATGTAAGTCGAGCCGTTGCACGGGCCAATCAGGCACACAGCGAGCACGCCCAACAGCGGCACCCAGATCGCCAGCGCACGCCATGAATGACGACGCAGCAAGTAGACCACCACGGCGATCATGATCCACACATAGGTGGCCGAGCTCATGGTGAGCGAGATAAAGGGAACACGCTGCACCGCCACACGGTACAAATTGATCAGGTGGTCGCACCAGCGCACCACGTTGCTGTCAACCGGATGGAAGTCGAAGTACTTGAGGTTGTCGGGACGCGCCATGATCTCGGCACTACGCGCCGTGCTGTAGACCCAGGCATCGCGCGCGCTCGGATAAAAATAACCGTAGTAGTTATTGATGAGCGCCGAGATATAGCACTCGGGATCCTTTTTGAACATCTGGGCCCACACCTCAAAATAGGCCTTGATGTCCTCCTGCGAGGCGTACTCGTTAAAGCAGTTCTTGACGGCATCGGACTTGTCGGGGTTGTAGCGGCGGCCCAGGTTCTCGTACTTGAGTACGCGGTCGATCACGGCACGCTCTTCGTCGGTCACCGAACCGTCGCAAGGAGCCTCCACGATGGTGCCGTCCTCCTTAACCGTGGGGTTGACGCCCGAGTTGAGGCCGTCGTGCTTTTGGACGAAACGAGCCGTCTGCTGGAACGGAATCGAGAGGATTTCGCGCTTGGAACCAGGCGTGATGTCGTGCGCCGGCATAAAGACCTTGGTGAAGTACATATTAGAGGCAAGGCAGAGCGCGAGCACCGCGAGAACGCCAACCCAGCGGAAACGCGGGATGGCGCCCGAAGGCGCAGCACCAGTCTGCTTGGCTGCACGACGAGCCATATGCACGTCCCATACGCAAAACGCCGCCGCGATTACGCATGCCGCCAGGGGAAACACCAGGCCGCCGTTGCGCAGAAACGTGGAGCCCATGGCGCCCAGAGCGAGCAGCAGCCAGTCGTGGCGCGCAAAGAGCACGGGGGCCTTCTCGCCCGCTCGCTCGACGTTGGCATCACGACGGGGCAAGCCACATGCCACGAGCTTGACGGTCTGTACCAGCAGCACCAAGAACGCGTCGGCAAAGAGCACGTCTTTGGTGAGCAACGCCGCGTAGTTAGAGAACATCGGCATAAACGCAAAGAACAGCAGGATCGCACCGCGAACCGGCAGACTCACGCCCAGTTTGCGCAGCGACGAAATGGAATAGGCCATGCAGGCAGCCGTGATGACGAACTGAGCACAGGTGTAGATGGCAAGACCTGCGTTGGCGCTGTTGAACAGTGAAAGCCCCAGCTGGACGCACGAACCGATGATAGCCGTGTGCACCACGGGGTGATGTCCGTTGAGCAACACATTGGGATTGAGCAGACGCAGGTAGTCACTCGTGCCGTTGGGGTAGTTGAACCACTGGCGAATCTGCGCACCCGTATCTCCCATAAAAAGACCGGGCAGCGAAGCGATAAGCGTGGGCGCCCAGGCGATCATAAGCACCAGGAAGGGCCCGGCAAAGGGATGGACCGAGAGCACGGCGTGAGTCACACGCCATACGCGGCCAAAGTGCGCTTCGGAAAACGGGATGCGTCGGGAGCTCAGCCAGTCCAGGCACTCAAAAGCCAAATAGAAGGCAACGACCGCCAAGAGCATCCAGCCCGCGCCGCCAATCCAGGCGCAGATGATGCGGGCTTTGTCGCCAAGGACAATCTCGGCCGAGTCGGTGAGATCGTAGCTGCGGCCGAACACCATGCAGATGGCGAAGAACAGCGACGGCAGAATGATCGATGGACGCCAGGTGTCGCCACGGCCAAAGAACACGTAGCGAAACGGCAAGGTGAGCAGGCAGGCAAGTGCAAGCAGCATGACCGCGTCGGTATGGCCGGCAAACGAGAGGAGCACCTCGTAGCACACGTACAGCATGCCCGAGGCTTTGGGGTCAATCGCCAAGACTGCGTTGCTCGACACCGGGGCAGGATCGATGGAAAACGCCGTGGTCGCCAACAGCGCGAGCAAAAATGCGATGAGCGTCTGCTTGGCGGGGTAGCGCTTAAACCAGACGATGCGGGCAGCGTCGCGCGCAGCCGTTGTGGAGAGGTCGGAATCCTTCACAGTCCGAAAGCCTTTCTAGAAACCTGCCAAAAAGGGACAGGTTTATTTTGGCAGGTTTTATCTGGGAAAACGTTACGGTTCCGTCATCGTTGCCCAGCGAACCACCACAAAGGTGCCTGTCCCCTTTGTGGTGGTCTTGGTTAGGCGTCGAGGTAGATGCGCTGGGGGCGATTGCGGTGTCGGGCGAAGATGATGAGCGCCAGGCCGGCGATCACGAGCGGCAGACTCAGCAGCTGGCCCATGGTGATGACGCCGCCCAGCAGATAACCCAGCTGGGCATCGGGCACGCGCACGAACTCAACGAGAAAGCGGACGATGCCGTACCCCATCACGAACACGCCCATAAACGTACCCTGGGGCAGCAGCGGCTTTTTGCGGCTGAGCACCTGCAGAATGCAAAAGAGCACAATACCCTCGAGGAATGCCTCGTAGAGCTGGGAAGGATGGCGCGGCATATCACCCGCGGTGCCGCCAAAGATCACGCCCCAGGGCAGATCGGTCGGCTTGCCCCACAGCTCGCCGTTGACAAAGTTGGCGCAGCGTCCCAGACATAAGGCCAGCGGAGCACCGATAACGGCAAGGTCGGCGATAGTCCAGGCGTCGAGCTTGTACATGCGGCACACGAGCACGCCGCCGATAATGCCGCCCACCAGGCCGCCATGGAAGCTCATGCCGCCCTCGTTGGTGGCAAAGATCTCGAGCGGGTGCGCCCAGTAGTAGCCATCACCGTAAAAGACGACGTAGAACAGGCGCGCACCGATAATGAGGCCAAAGACCACGCCGACCACGACACTCGTCAGGTCATCAATCGTGATGTTAAAGCCCCAGCGACGCTGCGTGCGGTACATGACGACCGCCGTGAGCAGAGCGCCAACCACGTAGGCCAGGCCGTACCAGTAGATGGTGATGGGGCCCGCCGAGATCGCGACAGGATCAAGCATATGGTAGAAGTCGTTGAGCATGTCGACCCTCCTACTCCCTACATACAAATGCGGCCGCGGGCCTTGCGCTCGCAGCCGCATATTTGGGCGTAACGTCTATGCGGAGTATGCCGTCCGCAGCTTTCGCATCTTAGAACGGCGCGTACTCGTCGTACAGGTCCTCGGCCTCGCCGGAAGCATTGACCTGCTCAACGCGGGTAACGCCGGGCACATGCTCCTTCAGGATACGCTCAATGCCCATGGACAGGGTCAGCGAGCTCATGGGGCAGCCGGCGCAGGCGCCCTGCAGTTCCAGTTTGACGACGCCCTCGTCGTCAACGCCCACATACTCCATATCGCCGCCATCGGCCTGCAGGTTGGGGCGAATCTCTTCAAGAACCTTCTTAAGCAGCTCTTCGTTAACAGCCACAGGGGCTCCTTTCTCACAATAACGCGGGCGCGCCCGCGGACAGAAGCTATGTTACTACAGCCATGTACCCGCTCACGAGCCGTCCATGCGCGCAGACGCGACTTTCACGAGTAGTCAATTTGGGACGGGGCTCTTTGAGCTGCGTTCGTCGTCAGATAGCGACAACGCATATTACTGTCGAGCCTGTCCCCCGGTACCAATCTGAACATCGACGATGACCTGGCGGTAGCTGATGCCGCAAGAGTCAAGAATGCGGCGGCTGATACGGCCATCATCGGTGTCGGCGTACTTGTTGTCCAGGTAGACAACCTCGCCCACGCCCACCTGCGCCAAAATCTTGGCGCAGTCGTGGCACGGAAACAGCGTGACGTAGACCGTGGAACCCTCGAGGTCCTTGAGCGAACCACGGTAGTTGAGCACGGCGTTGGCCTCGGCGTGGACCACGTAGTTGTGCTTGTCCTGCAGCGGGTCGTCGCTCGTACCCCACGGGAAAAAGTCGTCGTTGAGCGCCGAGGGTGTACCGTTGTAGCCCACCGAAAGGATGCGGTGGTTGGTGCTGGCGATGCACGCACCCACCTGCGTGTTGGGGTCCTTGCTGCGGCGCTGCGCGGCGATGGCCACGCTCATAAAGAACTCGTCCCAGCTAATGACGTCCAGGCGCTTGCCTGACGAAGTTTGATGAAGATCGTCCGACATGGCAGACACCTCCGTAATCGCAATAGTTTGACCCATTGTAGCAGGTGAAAGGTGGGGGCGTTTGTCCCACCGGCGCCCTCACTTTTACACGCGGCGGGGCTTTTGGTTGATGCGGTAGAGCTCGGCGAGACCCCGCAGCGTCAGTGCGTCATCTACCGTCAGGCTGTGGCCGACCAACGCCGCGAGTGCCTCGGCATCGTCGCCGGTAATTACGATGGGCACGTCGCCCTCCCCCGCGGCCTTGGTCGCGCGCATCTCGGCGAGCACCATGTCGAGCATGCCGTCGATGCGGGCCACCTCGCCCAAGACCACGCCCGAGCGCATGGCCTCGCGCGTGTTGCGGCCGATGACGTGCGTTGGCGCCGAAGGCTCGACCTGCGGCAAACGCGCCGCAGCGGCCGAAAGCGACCGGGCACCGAGCGCCAGACCCGGCGCGATGACGCCGCCCACAAAGGTTCCGCACGCGTCGATGACCTCAATATTGGTCGTCGTGCCCAGGTCGATCACGATGCACGGAGAGCCGTAGACGGCACGGGCCGCCACGGCGTCGGCAATGCGGTCGGGGCCGATCTCGGCCGGGTCGTCGTAGTGGACGGGCATGCCGGTCTTAAGTCCCGGTCCCACCGTGAGCACGCGTCCCGTGCAGGTACGGGAAAGCGCCGCCTTCCACGGGCGCTCGAGCGCCGGTACCACGCAGCTCAGCACTGCGGCCGCGGGAACGAGTGCACCCGGCATGCCCGCATCGGCTGCCAGTGCGCACATGACCTGCGCGAGCCTCATGCGCGCTTCGTCGGCTGTGATGCTCGACGGCGTCGTGATCTCGCACGTCGCAAGCGGGCATTCCTGCGCCGCAGCCGAATCCTCGGCAAACAGACCAAAGCGAATGAACGTGTTACCCACGTCGACCGTCAATATGTATGCGCACCCATTAAGCATCGTCGGCGCTCCTTTCGTCTGCCCAGCAGTATATCCCGATGATTATTCTGGGACGGGGATTTAAAAATCATTGCGTTCCTAATGATTTTTAAATCCCCGTCCCAGAATAATCATCCTTCGGCGTCGCTCGGGGCAGCTAAAAAAGCCCCGTCCCAAATGAGCTGCCGTGCCGCTATACTGGTGCGCGGTCGCGCGCGAGCTCACGCGGCGGCCCTTGGTAACCCGACTTCCCGCGCCGTATCCGTAGCGGCGCTCCCGGGGGAGCGGATATACGCAAAGGAGTTTTATATGAGCAATCCCTTGAACCGCGCTTCGATGCGCGGGCAACTCACGCTGCGCGGCGTCGTCATCGGCGTCCTTGGCTGCGTGATCATCACAGCAAGCTCGGCCTACACCGCCCTCAAGATGGGCGCACTCCCCTGGCCGATCGTCTTCGCTGCCGTCATCTCGCTGTTCTTCCTTAAGCTCATGGGCAATGCCAGCCTCAACGAGGCCAACGTCACCCACACCATCATGTCCGCAGGCGCCATGGTCGCCGGCGGTCTGGCGTTTACCATCCCGGGCGCCTGGATGCTGGGCTATGCCGACCAGATCAGCTGGCTCGACATGTTTATCGTGGCGCTCGCCGGCACCATCCTGGGCCTGCTGGCCACCGCGCTCATCCACCGTCACTTTATCGTGGACGCCGCGCTGGAGTTCCCCACCGGCAACGCCGCAGCTCAGACCCTACGCGCCTCCGAGGCCGGCGGCAAGACCGGTAAGCAGCTCTTTGGCTCCATGGCCATCGCAGGCATCTACAGCGTGCTGCGCGACGCCCTGGGCGTGGTGCCCAGCATGCTGTGCACGCTCAACATCCCCGGCGTGACCTTTGCCATCTACAACTCGCCCATGCTGCTGTCCATCGGCTTCCTCGTGGGCTTCGCCCCGGTCGCTTTCTGGTTTGCCGGCGCCCTGTTGGGCAACTTTGGCATCATCGTGGGCGGCACCGCTGCCGGTCTGTTCGACGTTATGACTGCGCAAGGCATCGTCAAGTCCCTGGGCATGGGCCTCATGATGGGCTTTGGCGTCGCCGTCGTCCTCAAGGACATCCTGCCGCAGGTCGCCGGTATCGTCCGCGGTCTTGCCGCCGACAGCTCCACCGACACCGACGAGCAGTCGCTCATCTCGGGCTCCCTTAAACTCGACGCCGGCATCATCGGCCTGGGCGCTGCCGCCATCGCCGTGATCGTCGCCATCGCGCTCGACCTTGGTCCCGTCCCGGCCGTCATCGTGACGCTGTTCACCTTTGTCACCACCATCATGAGCGCACAGAGCTGCGGCCAGACGGGCATCGACCCCATGGAGATCTTTGGCCTCATCGTTATGCTCATCGTGGCTGCCTTCGCGCAGCTCGCGCAGGTTAAACTGTTCTTTATCGCCGGCATCGTGGCCGTAGCGTGCGGCCTTGCGGGCGACGTCATGAACGACTTTAAGGCCGGCGCCGTGCTGGGCACCAACCCGCGTGCACAGTGGGTCGGCCAGGCCATCGGCGGCATCGTGGGCGCCCTGGTCGCTGCCGCCGTCATGGTCGCGCTCGTCACCGCCTATGGTCCGGACGCCTTCGGCCCCGACAAGAGCTTCGTTGCCGCGCAGGCAAGCGTCGTCGCCACCATGGTCTCGGGCATCCCGAGCGTGCCGTGGTTCGTGGGCGGCTTTATCGCCGGCATCGTCATGTACTGGCTCGGCATTCCGGCCATGATGATCGGCCTGGGCGTGTACCTGCCGTTCTACATGTCACTCACGGCATTCCTGGGCTCCTGCGTCAAACTCGCCTACGACAAGTGGTCCGCCCACCGCGACGCCACCGCTGGTCTTTCTGACGAGGAGAGGGCTGTCAAGGACGCCGCCTTCCAGGAACAGGGTCTGGTCGTTGCCAGCGGCCTGCTCGGCGGTGAGTCCATCGTCGGCGTTATCCTGGCGTTTGTCTCCGTGGGCTTGAGCCTGCTGGGCTAAGTCGAGCAGCTGCTCGACAGCAACCATATTGCCTACGGCTTGCCCGGTCGGTAGCTTTCGCGGCTGCCGACCGGGCTTTTTGATATCGAGACAAAGAAAGGCCGGCGCGCTGCGTTTAACAGCGCGCCGGCCTTATCGTTTGGCTAACGAGACGGTCCCGCTATGAATTGGAGTTCATTGCAGAGCCGACGCCCGAATCACTACATGTGCTTGCGACGACGATCACCCAGCGTCACGCCTGCGACCACGAGCGTTATGCCGCCGATGACGAAGACCTCACCTGCAAGCGCGGAGCTATCACCCGTCTGGGCAAGCGCACCGTCCGTGGCCTTCTTCTTGGCGACAGGAGCCTTTGCAGCAGCCTGCGCAACCTGAGGCTTGGCCTGCGGCTCAGCCTTGGGATGATACTTGTCGTACTCGGCCTGTGCGGCAGCCAGGGCATCCTTAGCATCGTTAAGCTCGGCAAGCGCGGCGGCATAGGCGTCGTTGGCATCGGACAGTTTGGCATCGGCATCGCTCAGAGCAGCCTTGAGACCAGCAGCGGCATCGACGGCGGTCTTATAGCGAGCGTAGGCAGCGTTCAGCTTGACCAGCTTCTCGTTGCCCGTCGTGCCCGCGGTAAGGGATGCCTTGTGGTCGACAGCCTCAAGATCGGCCTTGAGTGCCTCATCGCTGGCAAGCTCGGCCTTGGCCTTGACGATCTCGAAGTTCGCATCGACGACGGCTTCGTTGGCGGCCTCGAGCTGCTTCTGGGCATCGGCGACGCCGGCGGCGGCGTCATAGGCGACCTTGGCGTCGTCGACCGCCTTCTGGGCGCCGGCGAAGCGCTCGAAGGCCTTGTTCGCGGTGGCCAGTTCGCCCTCGGCAGCCTTGGCCTTGGCCTGCGCGTCGGACACAGCCTGCGCCTTGGCGGCAACCGCCTGCTTGGCGTCCGAAAGAGCAGTCGCGGCCTGGACATCTGCGGCCTGGGCCTTGTCTACACCAGCCTGGGCGGCATCGTCGGCCTTCTTTGCCTCGTCAAGCGAGACCTGCTTATTCGCAAGGTCCGCCTGGGCGGCATCGCGCTTGGCGGTAAGGTCCTTGACCGAAGCGGTAGCGTTGTCATACGCCTCATTGGCCTGTTCGGACTTTGCCTTGGCGGCATCGCGAGCGCTGCGAGCCTTCGCCTTGTGAGCAGCGGCGTCGGCTGCCTTCGTCTTGCTGTCAGCAAGCGTGGCGTTTGCCTTATCGAGAGCTGCCTGGGCAGTAGCGGCCTTGCTCTTGGCAGCATCGAGGTTCTGCTTAAGGGACTCGATGTCGATTCCGCCGAGCGCGTCCTTCGCGGCGTCGTATACCGTCTTCGCGGCGGTGGTGCCGGACTTAGCCTTCTCGTACTCGCCCTTGGCGGTGTTCACGTTCGTGTCTGCCGCGGTATAGGCGTCATGCGCCGCATCCTGCTTATTTACTGCTGCGAAATAAGCTTCCTTGGTAGTACCGAAGGTCTTCTGCGCTTCCGCCAGCTTATTCTGAAGCTGCTTCAGCTGCTCCTTCTGCTCCTGCGTGCCGCCTGCGTTGTATGCGGAATCGATGTAGTCGTTCAGGAGCTTCTTGAACTCGGAGACAGTGAAATCAGCCTCACTGTCAAAAGAGCTGTAATCGAAGATTGTTACCTCGGAATCGGTGTTCTTACCGCTACCGGTCGCGATGCCGATAGCCTTCGCACCGGCATCGATGATGTTGAGATAGTGCCCGCACTCATGGTAGATGCTGCTGTAGTGCTGGTAGATATAGTAGGAATCATATCGATGGTTTCCAAGGTCACCATTCTTTTCGACGTACTTATCGAATGCCTCTTTTTCCTGAGTGTAGAGACCGGTATATGGCCAGCCAAGCGTATCCTCGGTCTCGCCGCCGGTATATGCGCCGCCGCCGCCGGCAAGATTTTCGCCGTTGTCGAAGTAGCAGTTCGAGTGTCCCCAGATGTTCGATGAATACGATGTATTAAGTGCGGCTGCCGCAGTCATGCGGAGGCTGACGCTGAGCGCCGACTGACCGTTCGCCTTGCGGAGATTGTTCTGGGTGTCGAGATATGTCAGGGCGTTGCGCATCTGCTCCAAGGAGAGCGGGTTGGTGTCGCGGGACATGTCCTGATCGACGTACTTGTCATACCATTCGGCCTTGTCATCGGCGCCGGTCAGCATCGATACGGCGTCCTGGGCGTTCTTTTTCTGCGTGGCTGTGAACTGGCTGCCGCCGATGATGTAGTTCATGAAGCCGAACATACCCTGACTGATGACTTCCTGGTCAACGGTCATGTTGGACTTTAGGTCTGCAATCTGCTGCTCAAGAGCCTCAACCTGGGCATTAGCAGCGTCATAAGCCTTTTCCGCGGCGTTCGAAGCGGCGCAGGCTGCCTCCCACTCGCTGCGCTTCTGCTTGCGAACTTCGACAAGCTTATCGTACTCAGCCTTCTTGTCGGCCTCGGTCTGCTGGGCCTGCTCGTATGCCGTCTTCGCGGCGTCACGCTTACTGGCCGCGTCCTTGTACTCCTTGTTTGCCGCATCGTATGCAGACTGGGCAGATGCCACAGCAGCGTTGGCGGCGTTGGCCTTCTCCTGCGCGGCAGCGACGGCAGCCTGGGCGGCCTGCAGATTTGTCTGTGCGGTGGCGTCGGCATCCGTCGCGGCATTGAGCTCCGCCTGCGCGGTCTTGAGCTCACCAGCAGCAGCGATCTTGGCGGCCTCAAGCGCACTCAGGTCGACACCCGTACCCGAGACGGCAGCATCGAGCGCGGCCTGCGCCTGGTTGAACTTCTGCTGGGCGTTATCGCGCGCGGTGGTTGCGGCTGCGAGCGCAGCGGCAGTCTCCTGCTTCTTGGCCTGGGCAGTCGTCAAAGCTGCCTCGGTATTCTGCTTTTCCTGCTGGGCGCTGGCCTCGGCAGCCTTGGCCTGGTCCAGATTGGCCTGTGCAGTAGTAACGGCCTTATTGGCGTCATCGAGCTTTGTCTGCGCGTCCTCGACGGCCTTCTTGGCGGCCTCGTACTCGTCCATACCCATGGCCTCGAGCTTGGCCTGGGCATCATCGAGGGCCTTCTTGGCCTCATCCTGCTTTGCCTTGGCGTCCTTGAGCGCCTGGGTCTTATCCTCGACACTCTTGTTGGCTTGATCGAGCTGATCGTTCAGGTCGCCCAGCTTCTTCTGCTGCTGCTCGGTCTTTTCGACGGCGGCTTTGAGCTCGTCAATCTTCTCCTGGAGCGCGGCGACTTCTGCTGCGTTCTGCTCGATTTCGTTGTCGCTCACAGCCTGCGAGGCCTGATTCTTTTGCTGCTGCGCCTGCTTTTGAGACTGGCCCGCCGCGTCGGCCTTCTTCTGGGCGGCATCGTAGGCGGCCTGAGCGTCCTTGAGCTGCTTTGCCGACTCCTCGGCCAGCTGGGCAGCCGTCTTTACGACCGCTTGGTTACCGGCGGTAACGGTATTCTCTACAGAACTACCCCCCCCCTGAACAGAATCGCCGTTACCGGTTGACGGTGCGGCGATTGCCGCCAGCGGCGACATGAGCGGCTGAGCGATGAGGCCCGCCGTCAAAACGGTTGCGACGGCGCGGTTAGCAACGCCCTTGACGTTGACAGTCTTGGCCCGAGGCTCAAAGTGTTGTGGACTGTAGTTTGCCATGGCTTTCTCCCTTTGACACGGATGTATCCATACGTATCAAACGGTAGCTGTCGATTTTTGAATTCTGTTGCGCAACATTGGCGACCAGCGTATTTTTTGAAATTCACGCTCTCGTGCTTCACAGTTTCGTCACATTTGAAGGAGCTGGTGCATCATATTCTCGCGGGATGGAATTGAGCCTGTGATTTGCATTTGCTCCCGCGTCATCCGCCCTATCGGATTCCGCATCCAACAGACACCCCGCCCGCCACGGTGTAGAGTTAGGACAACGGGCGCGTTGCGCGGACCGCGCTGGAACGAGGTGGACATGGAACTCGACAAACAACAGATCAAGCGACTACGCGAACGCCATCACCGGCGCCACGGCATCCGCCCTGCTCATAGCGAAGCCATGGAAAACATCACCCGCTTCCTCAAGCGCGCATTCAACATTCGCGAAGGTCGCGCGCCCTATCACGTAATCCGCAAGCGCTTTGTAAACGGGGCGCGCCTGACCGGCTCTCACCTGTGCATCCTCATCATCGCCATGCTCATCGCAAGCATCGGCCTCGATATCGATTCGGACATTGCCATCGTGGGCGCCATGCTCATCTGCCCGCTTATGGGCTCGGTCCTTGCCATGGCATACGGTATTGCAACGCTCGACCGCGAGATTACCGTCGAGGCCATTGCCAGCCTCGCGCTGCAGATGGTCTTTTGCCTGGTCACGTCCACGCTGTACTTTAAGCTCTCGCCCCTTGGCACCACCACGGCGGCCATCATCGACAATTCGACACCAACTGTGTGGGACCTTGCCGTCGCGCTCGCGGGCGGCTTTGCGGGCGGGCTGGGCAACTCGCGCGATCAGGAACCCGCCACGCTCATCGCCGGCGTGGCCGTGGCGACCGCGCTCATGCCGCCCCTGTGCGCGGCGGGCTATGGCATCGCCATCGCAAGCGGGTCGCTGTTTCTCTCGGCGCTCTACGAGTTTGGCATCAACGTGGTCTTTATCGCACTGGCCGCCGAAGCCGTGCTGCTTCTTTTGCGTGTGCCGCTCAAGCGCGACCTCAACGGCGACGGCATTGTGACCGCCAAAGAAGACGCCGAGGTCGACGAGCTGTCGCGCAAGGTGCGCCGCCGCATCATTGTGGGCACGGTGATTTTTGCCATCCCCTGCATTGTTATGACGGCGGGTTCCATTGGCTCGGCGCAGGCCGGCGTGCAGGACGGCTACGGCGTCACCGAGACCACACGCGAGCTTGCCGCGGTGCTGCCGGGCTTTAAGGATTACACCGTCGCCGTCGAGACCTCGGCCACCGAAGGGGACGAAGAAGGCATCGTAGAGCGCGAGATTGTCGCCCATGTGACGACAGGCGAGGCGCTTGGGGCGCACGACCGCCGTGTCGCCCGCAAACTCATCGACCTCAATGTGCCCGAGCTCGATCGCGTGGAATTTGACGTGAAGTGATGCCGGCGCGGGACGAATGCTCGCACGGACGCAAGTTACGACGAGGCGCAGGCGCGATACGGACACGAGCAAATAGCGGGGTGCAGTTCACACCCGCGCCCCGCTCGCTTTTTTATTGCCGTGAATCAACTGTCCGAATCGACCTCGCCAGACTCCACCGTAAACGCCGGATCGGTGCTCACAAGATAAAATCGGGTCACCTTAGTATTTCTAATTAGGTAAATCTGCCCTTGATTGCGTCGACGCGATATATATGCAACGTGAACCGTGCCGAATTCTTCGCCGTTTTCCTTCTTTAATACCAGGATATTGGGATCGTCCGTACGCTTAAACTGCCCGTCAACGCAGCTGCCTTCTTTGTCGACCAGTTGCCACCGATGGTTATCCTCTTCAAGAAAGGCCAGGGTTTCCAGACTCGTCTTGTCGTCCCGATAGTAACCGTCAATGGCAAACCCTTCGGAAGCGCATTCCTGCATATAGGATGTTTCTCGGCTTATAGCAAACAGCCCTGTAGCGCCCAGGAGCACAGTCAGGCAGACCACTGCAAGGGTTATCGAAATAGCACGGCGACCCATGTTAGCCCAACCGATAGTTGTTTAACGGAGCGTGAAACATACCTGGAACCTCCGATATTAGGGGGAACGTCGCCAGCAGGCTGGCGACAACTATATGTTTCTAACATCAAACCATATGGCTGCCACTCGCGGAGGGGCATCGGCGAACGGCGTGTTTTCATACTCCATTGGTCAAACCTAAGCGCAGCGCTACAGCTCGTACTTGTACACGCGGTAGATGTACTTCTCGGCTTCCATCTCGTAGGCGGCGATGGGCAGTCCATAGCGATCGTACTCGGCAAAGGTCTTGGCCCGGCCCGATGCCACGAGCATACTATTCGAATCGCCGACGCGCTGCGCACTGCTAACGTAGCGCGAGAACGGCACCGCGATCTGGTCTTCGAGCTCGTAGGTGCGCGCCGTCTCGTCCACTGTAAAGATGCGCCCAAACGAATGCGTGCCCTTGTTGTAGTCAGTCACCACCGCGGCGCCCAGCTGGCCCCAGTCGAACTTGGGATAGCTTTCGGCCGCACCAAAGTTGTTGTCGTATAACAGCACTTGGTAGCGACCGGTCGTTCCCGTGTCAGAACTCGGCAGATAGGTCACACTGTGTTGACCCGCGTTGAGCGAAAAATCGCCCTGGGCCTGCAGCAGCTTGTCCTCAAAGCCCGAACCGGCTCATTGCCACTCCTTTCTATTTCTGGGTCCATCTTCTCACTGTTGGCGGCCGAAAATGATCCGTTTTCCTCCGTCCCCGAGGGATCATTTTTAGTACTTGAAGAAGCCCTCGCCCGAACTTTCGCCCAGCTTGCCTTCGTCGAGCATCTGCCTGAGGACGGAGGCCATGGCCTTAAAGTTGTAGGGCATCATCATCTTCTTGAGCAGCGGGCTCACCAGGCCCGGGACCTTCTGATACTGCATGACGATGTTGTAGGCCGTCTGGATGCCCACCGTGTCGAACACGCGGAACGGACCTTTGGGCGCGCCGGTGCCGCGCGTCCATGCGAGGTCGATGCTCTTGGGGTCGCTGACGCCCGAGACGTACAGGTCCAGGCCCGAAAGCAGCCACGGCACCAACATGGAGTTGAGCAGGTAGCCGTTCTTTTCCTTGTTGACGGGAAGCGCCAGCATGCGGATGTCGTTGGCGAAGTCGACGAGCTCGTCGAAGTAGCGCTTGTCGGTCTGGTCCTGGGCCATGACCTCGGTCATGTTGTTCTTCCAGATGGAGTTGGCAAAGTGCAGCGACAGGTACTTCTCGGGACGGCCGGTGTACTTGGCAAAGGTGCTCGGCAGCAGCGTGGAGGAGTTGGTCACGACGACAGTCTTTTGCGGGAGGACCGGGGCGAGCTTCTTGTAGAAGTCAATCTTTGCCTGGGTATCCTCAGCCATAGACTCGATAACCAGGTCGGCGTCAGCCACTGCCTTGGCAAGATCGAGCTCCAGCTTGAGTGTGGAGTAGGCACGCTCAACGGCGGCGAGCGCCGCTTCCTTGTCGAAGGGCTGGCCGCTATCGGCGATACCGGCGCACCACTCGCCCGTGCCGTCCGCCATGCCCTCGATAGCCGCGATGTACTCCTCGCGCACATGATCGATCTTGGGCTGGGTGCGGCCGATGCTGCCCTCGCTGCGCAGCCAAATCGTTACATCAAAGCCGCAGTAGGCAGCCTGAAAGGCAATCTGGCTTCCCAGCACGCCGCCGCCGGCAACGCAAACGGTCTTGTAGCTCATGGAACGGTCCTCTCTTACGTAATTCCATAGATGTGTATTTATTCAACCGTAAGGAGGACGCGCGCTGGGGGTGGGTTCTATAAACGGACGGTAATTTGCGGCGAACGGCTACACCTGTTCATTAACTCAGGGCTTTACAGGCCGTTTTTTGGCGCTGCTGAACCGCTGTTTTCGGAAGTGCGGGGAAAAATCGGGTTTCGCCGACCAGATCGGCTTTTTTGACAACAAAACCGCAGGTCGCGGGAATCTAAAAAGGCGGTGTGCTCGGGAGGTTCGCGTTTTTCACCGCACTTCTGAAATCCGAGTCCGCGAAAGGCACCAGCAAGCCCATTTACGCAACATATGTCCAGCAAAAACGGGTGGTAGCCGGTACGACTACCACCCGTTTGTCTTATATCCGGCTCGAAGTAGGCCAACTACTTCTTAATACCGCGCCCCAGACGCTTGGCGACCGATGCAACGGCCTCCTCGCTGGCCGGCCCACAGCTCACGCAACCGTCATGGGCACGCATCTGACCGGTGACCTCATCCATCGCGAGCGGCGCCACCTTCTCGAGCTTAAAGCCCTTACCGGCGCGCATGTTTTCCTTGGCCACGCTGATCATGAGCTTAATGCGGTTGAGCTGGTTGACCTCAGACGCACCGGGGTCGTAGTCCACCGCGACGATGTTGCTCTCGGGATGCTGGCGGCGCAGCTCCTTGATCACGGCCTTGCCCACCACGTGATTGGGCAGGCACGCGAAGGGCTGCGTGCAGATGATGTTGGGCGCACCGTGATCGATCAGGTCGAGCATCTCGGCCGTGAGCAACCAGCCCTCGCCCATGTTGTTGCACACCGAAAGCACCGTACGGGCCTTGTCCGCCATGGTGCCGATGCGCTCGGGTACCTCAAAGCGCTCGGACTTCTCGAGCAGCTCTTCCACCGGCGTACGCATCCAGTCCACGAGCTTAATGAGCGCCTGCATACCAGCGCGCGTAGTGGCAGAGCTTCCCAGCTCGTCCTTCTGCAGCTCGGCGTTGCTCATGGAGTACAGGAAGAAGTCGAGCAGGCCCGGCACCACGGCCTCGCAGCCCTCGCGCTCGATAACGTCAACCACGTGGTTGTTGGCCGTAGGGTGGAACTTGACCAAGATCTCGCCGACCACGCCCACGCGCGGCTTGGTGCCCTCGCCCACGAGCGGCATGGTGTCGAACGCGCGGATGGCCTCGCGGCACAGCTTGGTGTAGTTGTGGCGGTTAAACTTGGGCGCCAGCTTGCGAGCGCGCGCCATGTACTCCTCGTAGAGCGCGTTGGCGGCACCGGGCGTAGCCTCGTACGGGCGGCAGCGATAGAGCATCTGCATCATCACGTCGCCAAAGAGCACCGCGTAGACTGCCTGCTTAAGCAGCGCCGGCGTAATCTTAAAGCCAGGGTTGTCCTCGCCCAGCGCCACGGCCGAAAGCGAGATCACCGGGATCTCGGGGTGGCCGCTCTCGCGCAGGGCCTTGCGGATGAGTGCGATGTAGTTGGTGGCACGGCAGCCGCCGCCGGTCTGGCTGATAACCACGGCTGTCTTGGACAGGTCGTATCGACCGCTCTCGATGGCCTCCATAATCTGGCCCGTTACCAGGATCGACGGATAGCAAATATCATTGTTCACATAGCGCAGGCCGGCCTCGACGGCATCGTGATCGGTCGAGGGCAGCAGCTCCAAGTTGTAGCCAGCACCACGGAACACCTCTTTGACCAGGTCAAAGTGGATCGGCGCCATCTGCGGGCACAGGATGGTGTAGCCCTCCTCGCGCATCTGCTCGGTAAAGGGCACCTTGGGCCACGCGGTCGAAGCACTCTCGCGCTGCGCCTCGAACGTGTACTTACGGCTCGCGAACGCGGGGGCATCCGTGGAGGGCGCCACCGGCGCGGCATCGCCCTGCTCGTAAGTCTCGCCCGCGGCCGTAGCATCGGCCAAGCGCTCGGCCTCCTGGTCCTTGAGCGCCGCCATGAGCGAGCGAATACGGATACGCGCGGCGCCCAAGTTGGACACCTCGTCAATCTTGAGCACGGTGTAAATCTTGCCGCTGGCCTCCAGGATCTCCTGCACCTGATCAGTGGTCAGAGCGTCCAGGCCGCAGCCGAAGGAATTGAGCTGGATCAGGTCCAGGTCGTTGCGCATCGTCACAAAACGGGCGACGGCGTACAGGCGGCTGTGATACATCCACTGATCGACGACGCGAATCGGACGCTCGGGCTTCACCAGATGCGCGAGCGAATCCTCGGTAAAGACCGCAAAGCCAAAGCTCGAGATAAGCTCGGGCAGGGCATGGTTGATCTCGGGGTCGTTATGGTAGGGACGACCGGCGAGCACGATGCCGTGACCGCCGTGGTCCTCGACCCACTTGAGAGCCTCCTCGCCCATGGTCTGGATATCCTCGTGGAAGCGCGCGTCGGCCTCAAAAGCAGCGTTGACGGCGGCATCAACCTCGGAGCGCGTGATTTTAGGACCGCGCACGCGACCGCGACCGGCCTCAGCATCGGCCACACGGTCGACGGCGAGCACCTGGTACAGGCGGCGCTTGAGCTCGGTCTTGTCGTGATACGGCACAAACGGATACAGGAACTCGATGTTCTGCTCGCGGATCTCGTCAATATTGAGCGCCAGCGCCGTGGGGTAGCTCATGACGATGGGGCAGTTATAGCAGTTGCCAGCCGTCGGATCCTCCTTGCGCTCCCAACGCACGCACGGCATCCAGATAAAGTCGACGTCACGGTCGATGAGGTTCATCACGTGGCCATGGCTCATCTTGGCCGGATAGCATACGCTCTCGGACGGCATGGACTCGATGCCCGCCTGGTAGGTCTTCTTGCTCGACTGGTCGGACAGCTGCACGCTAAAGCCCAGGCGCGTAAAGAACGCGTGCCAGAAGGGGTAGTTCTCGTACATGTTGAGCGCGCGCGGGATACCCACGGTGCCGCGCGGGGCTTCGTCGGGGCTCAGGACCTCGCGGTTAAAGAGCAGCTCGTTTTTCTTTTTGAAGAGGTTGGGGGCCTCGGTCTTCTGCTTTTTGTGGCCGGCGCCCTTCTCGCAACGGTTGCCGGTAATGAAGCGCCTGCCACCGCCAAAGTCGTTGACGGTAAGCTGGCAGTTGTTGGAGCAACGGCCGCAGCGGACATGCTTTTGCGTCACGGTGAGGTGCGCGATGTCCTCAGCCGAAAGAATGGTCGAGGTGCCGTCGGCGCCGGCGCGATCGCGGGCGAGCAGGGCCGCACCGTAGGCGCCCATGCAGCCGGCGATGTCGGGACGCACGGCATGAACGCCGGTGAGCTGCTCAAACGCGCGCAGCGTGGCATCGGACATAAAGGTGCCGCCCTGGACGATTACCTGGCTGCCGATCTCCTTGGGATCGCGCAGCTTAATGACCTTGAACAGGGCATTCTTGATGACGGAATAGGACAGGCCGGCCGCGATGTCGCCCACCGTGGCGCCTTCCTTTTGCGCCTGCTTGACGCGCGAGTTCATAAAGACCGTGCAGCGGCTGCCCAGGTCGACGGGGGCCTTAGCATGGATGGCGGCATCGGCGAACGCGCGCACATCCATGTTCATTGACACGGCGAAACTCTCGATAAAGCTGCCGCAACCCGACGAGCAGGCCTCGTTGAGCATGATGTGCTCGATAACACCGTCCTTGACGCGCAGGCACTTCATGTCCTGGCCGCCGATGTCCAGGATGAACTCGACGCCGGGCAGGAATGCCTTGGCGCCGCGCAGGTGCGCGACGGTCTCAATCTCGCCGGAGTCGGCCTTGAGGGCCTCGATGAGCAGCGCCTCGCCGTAGCCCGTGGTGGTCACGTGGCCGATGGTGCAGCCGGCGGGGATGTGGTTGTAGAAATCGGCCATGATGACCTTGGCCGTGCCCAGGATGTCGCCGTTGTTGTTACCGTACCAGGTGTGCAGCAGCTGGCCGTCCTCGCCCACGAGCGCGGCCTTCATGGTGGTGGAACCGGCGTCGATGCCAATGAACACGCGGCCGGTGTAGCCGTCGAGCTTGCCCTTGGGAACGACTTCCTGGTCGTGGCGGGTCTTGAACTCGGCAAAGTCCTCGTCGGTGGCAAAGAGCGGGTCCAGACGCTCGACCTCGGCACCCTGCGTGTCACCCAGGGCATCGATAGCCTCGATGAGCTGCGGGAACGTGCTGAGCTTGTTGGACTCGTGCGCCATGGCGGCGCCGCTCGCCACAAACAGGTGAGCGTTTTGGGGCACGATACGGTGCTCCTCGTCCAGGTTGAGCGTGAGGTAGAAGCGGTGACGCAGCTCGGAGAGATACTGCAGCGGGCCGCCCAGGAAGGCGACGTTGCCGCGGATGGGACGGCCGCACGCCAGGCCCGAGATGGTCTGGGTCACGACGGCCTGGAAGATGGAGGCAGCCACGTCCTCGGGGCGGGCGCCTTCGTTGAGCAGCGGCTGGACGTCGGTCTTGGCAAAGACGCCGCAGCGGCTGGCAATGGGATAGATGGTGGTGGCGTTGGCCGCGAGTTCGTTAAGGCCGCTAGCGTCGGTGTGCAGCAGAGTGGCCATCTGGTCGATGAAGGCGCCCGTGCCGCCGGCGCAGGTGCCGTTCATGCGCTGCTCGATGCCGTTGTCGAAGTAGATGATTTTGGCGTCCTCGCCGCCCAGCTCGATGGCAACATCGGTGGCCGGGATGAGGGTCTCGACGGCACGCTTGCTGGCGATGACCTCCTGAACAAACTCCAGGTCGAGCCACTGGGACAGCAGCAGGCCGCCCGAGCCGGTAATGGCGCAGGTCATCTGGGCCGTCGGCAGCACGGTCGCAGCGCCCTCGAACAGGTCGCGGGCGCAGGCACGGACGTCGGTGTGGTGGCGCTGGTACTTGGCGTAGACGATCTGGTTGTCGTCGTTGAGCACGGCAAGTTTAACGGTGGTGGAGCCCACGTCGATGCCCAGGTGCAGGTTGCCGCGAGCGTTCTCGGGGTTGAAGATCGCGCCTTCGGGGGCGTGGGCGGCGGCTACGGGCTCAGCGGCAGTGGCGAGCTCGCTAGCGACGGACGTCTCCCCTGCCGCGTTCTTGGCATCGGCAACTGCCTCGGCAACTTTCTCGGCAGCTGCGGTCGCGGCCTTCTGCGCGGCATCCACCACGGCGGGTGCAGCCTCACGCGCGGCAGCGACCATACGGTCCTTAATGCCCTCGACGAGTTTGCTCATTGTCTCTCCTCTTAGTTGTTGGACTCGACGGTTGCGGCGGTGTCGGCCGCGTCCTCGAGCTGCAAGTTCAATAGCTTCATGCCGTATTCCGGCACGTTGATATCGATGGGTTGGCCATACAGGTCACCAGGGCGCACAAAAGCGAGCACTGTCATAATGCGCGCCATGGCCTCGGGCGATTCGGTGAGCCCACGCTCAAACCAGCGCTGAATCATGCCGACCTCGGCACTCACGACGTAGGTGACGTAGTAGTCAAAGAACGTGCCCAGCGCCAGGCCCAAAATGCCCGTCTGCGCACGCGGCACCACAGCCTCACGAGCGGTGTCGATGATCCTTTTAATGAAGGCCTGATCGCCGCCCGGACCCAGCAGCGCACCGATTAAGTCGCGGTTGGCCGCAAGATAACGCAGCAGCTCAACCGAACCGGGTGCCGGCTCGAGCTCATCGATGTTGTGATAGAGATCGGGCAGCTGAGCTGCGGTGATGAGCTCAATGCGCTCACGGATCTCGGCCAGCAAGCCGTCCTCGATTTGATTGATAAAGTCGGGGATATCGCGGTAGTGCGAATAGAACGTGCGGCGCGTAAGGCCAGCGCGCTCGGTGAGCGACGCGACATTAATGCGCGAAAGGTCGCCGCTTTCGGCAAGCTCGCTGGCAAGTGCCTGGCGAAGGGCACGCTGCGAGCGAAGGGACCGGCGATCGCATTTCTCGAGCTGGGACAAACGTCCTCCTTGTTACTCAGCCTGTGCGCTATTGCACAGTGCGAGTATTATTGCACACCGTGTGCATCAACACGTAAAGGCAATATTTGGGATGTGACGAAGGGGCAGCCTCTTTGTCACATTCAGCGACCGCCTAGGTTGTGCCAGTTGTGCCTGGCTTTTGGAGCGGCATTGCTGATTGTTCAAAATGTCATTCGTGGGTAGAATAGTGTCGACGGCAGCCCAAGTTCTGGAAAGCTGGGCAGCGCCGTTGTTTGCATTAGGGGGTCAACGCCTTAGCGGCGGCGACCCCTTCTGTTGCGCTTCGAACGCTGCTTGAGTGCCTCGGAAAGGCCGACGAGCGCCGTGAAGAACGAGACCAAAGCGGTCAGAAGTCTCACGAAATCAATCAAATCGGTCATGGGCATCACCTCCCATCAGGTGGAGGGCGCTGCCCGGCACATGGAACTGCCGCCAACGATACCGATTCTATCAAAGCGCAGTTAGGTATGCGAATGTTTGTTCGTATTTCAAGAGACCAGCGTCAACTGTGACAAAGGGGCTATCCCTTTGTCACATTATTCGATGATGGTGCGGGAGTTCTGCTTATGCATGGTGGCGAGCATGTGTCTGGGAACGGCGTGGACCATGCAGCTGCCGATAGTCGCGCTCGCGGCGGCTTTAGCTGCATCGCTAGCGTTTTTGGTCGCGTAGCTGTGACGGAAACGCTTGAGCATGGCAATGTCGTTGCCGCCGTCTCCATAGACCGCGACCTCGTCCTCGGCAATGCCGTAGTAGCCCGCCAGCCAGGACACACTCTCGCCCTTGTTGCACGCCGCGTCCGTGATCTCAAACATCACCGGGTCAAACGGCGCGTTGACTACACGGTCCGAGCGCTCGGCCAAATATGCCTTAAGGTCGCGCTCCAGCTCGGGCGAGGTCACGCGGCAGTTGATCTTACACACATCGTGGCGCAGGATGTCGCCGATTGACTGATCGAAATACTGCTCCTCGTGATACCCGCCACGCGCGCGCATGCCGCGCATCACAATACGCTTGATGGGGCTGTCCTTTTTAAAGCCCGCCTGGTGCATCTCGAACGAACCGCTCGAGAACATGCCGTCGGGCGTGGAGCAGTCGAAGCAAATGTCCGGGAACGCCTTGAGCAGCTCCTCGGTAACCTGCGGGTCGATGGTCCAGGTTTTGAGCACCTCGCCATGACTGTCGCGCACGATGGAGCCGTTAGAGCAGCAGGCGTCAAGCGCCAGGCCCGTAAAGCCATACTCGCCGACCGGCAGCGTCGAGCGTCCGGTCGCGGGAACCACATGCAGGCCAGCCTCGGTCAGCTCGCGAATGGCACAGCGGATGGTCCCATCCGCCTCATGCAGGGCGTTCAGCAGCGTTCCGTCTAAGTCACTCGCAAACATCTTGATCATGGGCATGCCTCTCCTTCGTCTGCACGATATTGTAGACGAAGGAGAGGCATGTCCAGACAATGGCGTCCCGGCGCGGCGGGACAATACTTCCGCAAATCCACGGTGTCCCTGCGCCTTAAGACAATTGCCACAAGCGACTTTTCAGCCGATAAAACTGCACCGTCGTCAACGTCAGCACCGCCAACATTCCTGCGAATACAATCGCCGGAGCCCATCGATCATATGCGAGCCCGTAAACCAATTGGCCAATAGGCGTTGCACAGGAAAGCATCATATAAACGAGTGCCAGCACTTTTCCGCAGAGTTCCTTTGGCGCTGACCGCTGAACAAATGAAACGATTTCGACCGATGCAATGCTTGCCCACGCCATGACCCATGCCGAGCCGGCCGCAAGCGCGGCAAACGCTAATTCATCAGGACCGCTCAGTAGCGTGACAATAATCGGTACGACTCCAAAGCAGATCATCGCAACATATCGACATATGCCCTTGAAGGAAAAACGATGCGGCCAAATACCGACCAAACCACTGCCGACAAGACCACCCAAGCCCATAGCCACCTCAATAATCCCAACAAAGGATGACTGTATTCCGAAATGCTTTGCAACAATAACGGGAGCACCAATCGTTAACCCAACTAACGCAAGGTTCAAAATAGCCGCAATCAAAAACACAACGAGCAATGATGAGTTTTGAGACAGGTACCGAATCAACTCCCGAAAATCGTTTCGGCGTGTCGTACGAGTCGCGCCGTCTCCCATCGTTTCAGATGAGGCATTTTGCTTGAGTGCGCCCCCGAACAGCAGGGCTGAAATCGTAAACGTCAACGCCGCGGTTTCGCATAGAGTATCGATACCAAAGCACCCATAGACTGCCGTCCCGACTACAGGCCCCAAGATATTGCTCATCATGATTATCTGCGAGACCAACGCAGTGGCACGCTCAACCTTTTCTTGGCCCGTCATGCGCACCGTCTCAATTTGAAGCATCGGTTTCAGCAGCGATTGGATGCCATATTGGACGCAAAGTATTGCCACCACGACAACGGCAAGAGGCAGCGACCGCTTCATGGGGATAAACAACAGCGATGCAGCCATCAGAACAATGCCGAGCACCACAAGAACCCCGCGATGTCTCCCACGATCCGCCAAGATTCCGCCAGCCGGAGTCGCAAGCACGCCCGGCACGAACGCTATCGCCGCGACGGTGCCATATAACGTTGACGAGCCGCTGCAATCGAACAAGTAGAGCGGGCACGCAAAGCACAGTGCCGACAACATCGAATACGCGCACAGCTGTGCAACAAGAAGCTCCGTGAGTCTAATTGACCGCACTGTTTTTGATTCCAACGAGGCACTGACGTCTCTCAGGCCAGCCATAAGTCCGCCCCCTATACATACCGCCAGTATGTATTTTTCGACTTGAAAAGGGCAGCCGTGGCTACCCTCGCAAATCAATTACATACCGTTGGTATCTATATTACCACCCGGCGCAGTCCCATACGTCCCAAATCTGCGCCGTTGTCTGAAGCACTTCATTACCCAAATCGAGCCCCACCGCGGCCGCCATCTGCGCCAAACATTGTGCGCGAGCGAGCATTCGCTCCTTGGGCTCGAGCGGACGGAACAATGGCAGCAGCCAAAGATTCGCCAACAGCGATACGGCCTCCGCCGCTTCGCGCGGGCATTCGCACGCAATGGAGCCGTCGGCGATGCCCTCCTCGATCACTGGCAAGAGGCAGCCATCGGCCGACTCGTCAAACGAGCCCTGGTACTGCATCGCCAGTAGACGCGAGCTTTTTACCGGATCCGCCGCAGGATGCATGCGTGCCCATAGCTCAATTTGTGGAACGACGGACTCGGGCGCGTACAGTCGCTTGAGTTTTTGGGCTCCGGTCATATTGCCGATACCAAGCGTTGAGCGACGCTGCTCAACAATCGGAGCCATTGCCCGATCAAATGCGGCGTTGAAAATCTCTTCTTTGCTCTTAAAGTGATGATAGACAGCGCCCTTGGTCATGCCATCGAGGCGGTCGACGATATCTTGAATGCTCGTCCCCTCATAACCCTGTGCGCAGAATAGCTCCAGCGCCGCGTCGAGAATCTTCGCGACCGTCTCCTCGGGATATTTATTACGCCCCATAATCTGTCCATCCGCAACGCAAGTCTTGTGCCTCATTGCAGTATTTTAACGTTGCGGATGGCAGGCGGTCGATTCTACACCGCAGAAGGGCCGTGTTCGCCAGTACGGATGCGGATAACTTCTTCGACCGGCTCGACCCAAATCTTGCCGTCTCCGACGGCGCCGGTGCGGGCGGCGCTGCAGATGATGTCGACAATGCCGTCGACGTGCTCGTCGGCGCAAATGAGCGTGAACTGCACCTTAGGAATCGTGTTGACAAGCAACTCGTTGCCGCGCACGTATTCCTTCCAGCCATGCTGCGCGCCGCAGCCCTGCACCTGGTTGATGGTCATACCACGAACATCGGCAGCAAACAGCGCGTCTTTAAGAACCTCAAGCTTCTCCTGGCGCACGATAGCCGTGATCTTTTTCATAATGAATTCCTCTCAATAATCAACGTATCCCTTTACATGAGACGCGGGTTTCCCAGGTGTCGCAAACCAACCTCAGAGATCAATAAGTTCAACTGACTGGTCTTAGCAGGTTTCCCAAGTGCCGCAGATTGCCGTGAAAGAGGAGCGAAGCGTACTTAAGTACGTGAGCGACGATTGAACAGCAAGGTGCGGTGCTTGGGGAAGCTGCTAATCGAGTCCCGAGAAGGAGGGATATGCGCTCTCGCCGTGTTGACTCGCGTCCAGGCCCAGCGCCTCGTCGGCCTCGTCCACGCGCAGGCTGCCGTGGAACAGCGCCTTGACCACCGCGGCGATCACCAAGTCGAGCACCAGTACAATAGCGACCGTCACCACAATGCCCAAGATCTGCGAGATGAGCAGCGACACGTCGCCCGTGTAGAACAGGCCGCCCTTACCGGTCCACGAAAGCTCCGGCACGCAGAACAGGCCCGTGAGCACGCCACCCAAGATGCCGCCGATGCCGTGGCAGCCAAACGCGTCGAGCGCATCGTCGTAGCCAAACTTGGTCTTGAGATGGCTAATGGCCAAGTAACAGACGGGCGATACAATCAAACCCATAACCAGCGCTGCCCACGGCTCGACAAAGCCCGCACCCGGCGTGACCACCACAAGGCCCGCAACCAGACCGGTGCTGGCACCCACCAGCGTGGGGCGACCGGTATGCACGCGCTCGACGGCAAGCCACGAGACCATGCCCGCCGCGCTGGCCGTCACGGTGTTGAGGATGGCGAGCGCCGCCACGGCGTCGGCCTTAAACTCGCTGCCGCCGTTAAAGCCAAACCAGCCAAACCAAAGCAGGCCGGCGCCCAGCGCCACAAACGGCACGTTATGCGGACGGTAGTTCACCATGCCAAAGCCGCGACGGCGGCCGAGCATTAAGCAGAGAATCAGGCCCGTAAGACCGGACGAAATGTGCACCACGTCGCCGCCGGCAAAGTCGAGCGCGCCGATGATGTCGCCGATAAAGGAGCCATCGCCGCCCCAGACCATGTGGGCGAGCGGCGCATAGACCACGAGCAGCCAAATGCCCAGGAAGGCCGTCATGGCACCAAACTTAACGCGGCCGGCCAGGCTACCCGTGACGATAGCTGCCGTGATCATGGCAAACGCCATCTGGAAGGCGATGTTGATGATCTGAGGGTAGACGGCACCGTCCGCAGCATTGCCCTCGGCCGCCTGCAGCACCTGGTTGAGCACCGGCAGGCACAGCAGCTGGTCAAGGCCTCCAATAAACGGGATGGAACCGTCGCCGCCGTAGGCCAGCGACCAGCCGGCAACAATCCACAGCACACCAACCAGACCAATGGCGCCAAAGCACATGAGCATGGTGTTGATGACATTTTTGCGCCTGGACAGGCCGCCATAGAAAAACGCCAGACCCGGTGTCATTAAAAACACAAACATGGTGCAGATGAGCATAAACGTTGTCGATCCCGTATCGTACATTCGCTCCCCCTTGATCGCATGAACGTTGTCGGCGCCCATAATGCGGCCGAGGAGCAACTGGTGTAGACCAGATACGGCGTTGTTAAACGCTGCGTTGTCGAATGGAAACGGCGCCGCAATCTTGGAAACGGCGCGGCAACGGGCGCGAAACGAACGGGAAATACGCGAGCAAGGGAGCCGTGAGCGCGCCCATCCCGGCTAGCGCCGAAACAGCTCGTGGGCGCGGTCGCGGAGATTAGTTGCTCGAATGACGCCTTCGTAGCGATTGATGCGCAGACGCGGGAAGGCGTTGAAAAAGCGCAGGTCACGACGACTGAGTGACACACTCGGTACCGGACGGCTCATGCGCTTACCGGCAAGGCGACGACTGAGCGACGGACGCGGCATGCTCGGCGCGGCATCGGCCACGCGGCGGGCAGCGAGCGCCAGGCCGCGAGCACCATCCGAGATAAACGTCGGCATCGAAGCCTTCTCGCGCAGGGCATCGAGCGTCGCGTCGCCCAGCTCCGCCAGCCACGCGTTAACGGCACGGCTGCGGATATGCGTCTGTGCCACCGTGTCGATCGCCGAATCGGGAATACGTTCGAGCATGGAGTCGGACGCATCGGCGAGCGACTCGTTGATGCGGTCGGCAAGGTCGGCCCGGACGCGCTCCAGCTGATCGGACAGACGCCGCCAGCTCGCCAACGAGCACACCGCGTCAACCATCATCGCGACCGCGACGATAAAGGCGGACAGCCGCACAATCAGCACCGGCAGATGGCCAAGCAGCTCCAGCAATGCCGGCTCCACTAAACGGCAAATGCACAACGCACCCAAGCCAAACGCGCATGCCCAGTACAGACAGATGCGTCCGTGCAGGTTAAACGGCAGGTGCGAATAGTCCCAAAAGCGAGCGCCCGTTGTTTTTTCCAGCAGCACGCCTACGCTGTACTCAATCACGCTGCATACGAGCGCTGCAGCGACAAACTGGCTCGACGCGTCAGGAATCCCGCGCAACAGCAGCCAGCAGGCAATGCCGCCCGCGCCATAGATAGGGCAGCACGGCCCCAGCAAAAAGCCACTGTTGGCAAAGCGTCCGTGGTTGAGCATGGCGCAGACTGTCGATTCCCATGCCCAACCGCAAAAACCGTAGAAGGCAAACGAGAGTACCAGCGCCGAGAGCGGACAGGCGGCAAGCGTCGCACCGTCAAATGCCATGTCGATCGCGGTCCCCACCGTCTATCCTCTCCTCTTTTCGCTCGATTCGCCACTCATGCCATCGTCCGCCTCGTCCTTGCGCGGCAGACGACCGGCGACCGTCTCGCACAGCGCGCACCACTTATCCGCCAGGCATACAATCCAAGCCTCACGACACGTCGGCGGCACCGGCACCAGCGGAAACATATGGCGCGCGATGATATTCCGCTCGCGCGGCGTCAGCTCAAAATCCTCTTCGGCTCGCGCCAGGGCAAAAAACGGATGACGAAATCCGTGCAGGCGATGGCTCGGATCGGGATCGTGCCAATCGTAGAGAAAGTAATCGTGTAACAAGGCTCCGCGCAGCAACGAGGCGCGGTCGACCGAGACACCGACGCGGCCCAGGCGCTCGGCAAAGGACAGACTTGCCCGCGCCACCGAGGTCACATGCGTATACACCGTCACATCGCCATGCTGGATAAACTCGCGCGTCAGGTCCAGACGGCCCGCCTGTGCCAGTTGACGGGCAGCATGGTCTACTTCGCACGCGATTTTCTCGGCACGAACGACATCGGACATGCTGCCTCCTTCCAGCGACTCGCGGCGACAAGCCACGGCCTGCACGCATGGAATAAAATCATCATCGAATCTACCAGTATGGCATCGGACAAAACGTTTTGCCCCGCCAGTTGGCGAATTACCGCGCCGCCGTCACATATCAAACGCCAAAATGTGCGAGACTGTTTTGTGCAATTGTGCCGACCGAGGGAGCGCCGGCGCTCGATTCGCATGGAGTAACCCACAACGATGCTGCTTACGCAAACGACAACGCCCGAGGACGTCAAGGCTCTCGACCGCGCCGAGCTTCCGCTGCTCTGCGGCGAGATCCGTCAGGCAATCCTCGAAAGCTCCGCCGCCGTCGGCGGGCACGTTGCCCCCAACTTGGGCGTCGTTGAGCTTACGGTTGCGCTTCATCGCGTGTTTAACTCCCCCATCGACAAGATTGTCTTTGACGTTTCGCACCAGACCTACGCCCACAAGGCGCTGACCGGGCGCGCGTACACTTATACCGATCCGGAGCGTTATGGTGAGGCTTCTGGCTTTGCCAATCCCGAAGAGTCCGAGCACGACCTGTTCGCCATGGGCCATACCTCCACGTCGGTGAGCCTGGGCTGCGGCCTGGCGCACGCTCGTGACCTGGCGGGCGACACGTATAACGTCATTACCGTTATTGGCGACGGCTCGCTTTCGGGCGGCCTGGCGTTTGAGGGCTTTAACAACGCCGCCGAGCTCGACAGCAACCTGATCATCATCGTCAATGACAACGACCAGTCCATTGCCGAGAACCATGGTGGCCTGTATCGCAACCTGGCCGAGCTGCGCGCCAGCAACGGCGCCTGTGAGCGCAACGTTTTCCGCGCGATGGGGCTCGATTACCGCTATCTGGACGCCGGTAACGATGTGTTGGCCCTCGTCGACGCGCTGCAGGAGCTGCGCGACATCGACCACCCCATCGTGCTGCACGTCTCGACCGCCAAGGGCAAGGGCTTTGAGCCAGCCCAAAACGACCCCGAGCGCTGGCATCACGTAGGCCCCTTTGACATGGCGACCGGCCGCAAGCTCTGCCCGGGCCATCCGAGCGAGCCTGCGCCGCGCACCTATGCCGACATTACGGGCGAGGCGCTCAGCGCCGCCATCGAGCGCGATCCGCAGGTCGTGGGCATCACGGCCGCCACGCCCTACATCATGGGCTTTACACCCGAGCTTCGCGCTGCCGCCGGCAAGCAGTTTGTCGACGTGGGCATTGCCGAGGAGCACGCCGTGACCTTTGCCACCGCGCTTGCGCGCTCGGGCGCCAAACCAGTCTTTGGTGTGTACGGCACGTTTTTGCAGCGCGCCTACGACGAGCTGTGGCACGACCTGTGCCTCAACGACGCCCCTGCAACCATCCTGGTGTTTGGTGCGTCAATCTTTGGCACCACGTCCGAGACGCACCTCTCGTTCTTTGATATTTCCATGCTGGGCGGTCTTCCCAACATGCACTACCTAGCGCCGGCCTGCATGGAGGAATATCTGTCCATGCTGAGCTGGTCGCTCGACCACCGCAAGCATCCCGTGGCGATTCGTGTACCTGGTATTGGCCTGGTGAGCCGTCCCGATCTGGCGCCCGCCGAAGACACCGAGTACAGTGCCGTTCGCTACAACGTGGTGCGTCAGGGCCGCGACGTTGCCGTGCTCGCACTCGGCGATTTCTTTGAGCTGGGCGAGCGCGTGGCAAACCGCTTGGCCGCCGAGTACGGCATCGAGGCCACGCTCGTCAACCCGCGCTTTGCAACCGAACTCGACCGCGAGTTCCTCGATAGCCTTGCTGCTGAGCATCGCGTTGTCGTCACCCTCGAGGACGGCATCTTGGACGGCGGCTGGGGCGAGCGTGTGGCATGCTATCTGGCATGCACGCCGTTGCGCACGCGCACCTTCGGCATCGCCAAGGGCTTTCCCGACCGCTATGACCCCAACGAGCTGCTCGCGCAAAACGGCATGACGGTCGAGAACATGGCCGCTGAAGCCGTAAGGCTACTCAACGAGTAAAAAACCTCCGCAAGGGAAGCACCCCTGCGGAGGTTTTTATTTTCCCAACTCAATTGTCTCGATCTGTAACACTTAGAGGACAAATCCGCGTCTAACTGTTACAGATCAAGACAAACGTTCTTAGCTCCCGACGTTTGTCTCAATCTGTAACAGATAGAGACCTTTTGTCCGTCCAGATGTTACAGATCGAGACATTCGAATCCCCCTGAAGAGAAAATCTCAATCTGTAACAGTCACTCGGCAAAAATGGCTGCAGATGTTACAGATTGAGACAAAGCAGCGAGGCAGGCCGCCACATCTGCAAGAACCACCACGAAGGTGCCTGTCCCTTTTTGGTAGATACAATAACCCATAAGGCAAGTATGTTTCTGAGTTATTTCGTGTTGACCCATTTGAGCGCGATGGGGTATAACTCTACTCAACCGCTAGGGATTTTATTGAGAAAGGTGTTCTACCATGAGCAAGAACCTCTCCCAGCAGGTCGTTCTCGACCGCCGCGGCTTCGTTGCCGCCACCTTCGCAACCGTCGCCGGCCTTGGTCTTGCCGGCTGCTCCGACACCAGCGCCGAGGCCGACAAGGGTTCCGCCGCCGGCTCCTCCAAGGGCTCCGAGGATACCGAGACTTCCACCACGCTCGACGCTAAGGCATTCGACAAGCTCGTCGACAACGGCCCCAAGGCCGATGACGACGCCATCGCCGCCAGCACCTGGGCCACGGCCGTCAAGGACGCCGGCGTCTTTAAGATCGGTGGCGTTCAGACCTCCACGCTCTTCTCCCTCCTCAACGAGAAAGACGGCCAGACCCGCGGCTTCGATGCCGGCATCGCGCAGCTTCTGTCCAACTACATCTTGGGCGAGAACAAGGTCGAGATCACCCAGGTGACCTCGGACACGCGCGAGTCCGTCCTGCAGAACGGCCAGGTCGACGCCGTCTTTGCCACCTACACCATCACCGACGAGCGCAAGAAGCTCGTCTCCTTTGCCGGTCCCTACTACTACACCCAGCAAGCCATCCTGGTGCTCGCCGATAACGACGACATCAAGGGCGTCGACGACCTGGCCGACAAGAACGTCGCCGTCCAGTCCGGCTCCAACGGCCCCGCCATCCTGGAGGAGTTCGCTCCCAAGGCCAGCCAGCAGGAGTTCAAGACCGACGAGGAGGCCCGCCAGGCACTCCAGCAGGGCCGCGTTGACGCCTACGTCATCGATAACAACATGCAGCAGAGCGCCCTGGTCCGCGAGCCCGGTAAGTACAAGATCGCCGGCAAGCCTTTCGGCAGCAAGGAGCCCTATGGCATCGGCCTGCCGCTCGATTCCGACGGCGTCGCCTTTGTCAACGACTTCCTTAAGAAGATCGAGGACGATGGCACCTGGACCGAGCTGTGGCAGATCTGCATCGGCGACCGTACGGGCGACACCAACGTTCCCGAGCTGCCCGAGATCGGCGCCTAGGCAGCGAGCCTGGTAACGGCCGCAACGAAACCATACGGAAACGCACGATGCGCTTTATTGCGGTAAACTGTTTCCTCACTGAGTTGTCGGGGCTTCCGTACACACGGGAGCCCCTTTCCTTATCGGCGGGAGGTCCGCATGAGTCTCTCCGAACTCTGGTCGCTCTATGGCCAGAACTATATCGACGCACTGCTAGCGACCTGGGGCATGACGCTTGAGTCGTTTGCCATCGCCATGGTGCTGGCCGTCGCCGTCACCGTAATGCGCGTGTCGCCGCTCAAGCCGCTGCGCGTCTTTGGCGACCTGTATGTCCAGGTCTTCCGTAACATCCCCGGCATCGCGCTGCTCATCATCGTCGTCTACGCACTGCCGCCGCTCAAGGTCGTCCTGCCCTACCGCACCTGCGTTATCGTCGCCACGGTCCTCTTGGGCTCGGCCTTTGGCTCCGAGAACTTTATGAGTGGCATCAACACCGTTGGCGTCGGTCAGGTCGAAGCCGCACGTTCGCTCGGCATGAGCTTCAATCGCATCCTCGCCAAGATCGTGATTCCGCAGGCACTGCGCTCGAGCGTGCTGCCCATGACCAACCTCTTTATCGCCGTCATGCTCACCACCGCGCTCGGCAGCCAGGTGCCGCTTAAACCGCAGGAGCTCACTGGCGTGGTGAGCTACATCAATACCCGCTCGCTCGGCGGCGTTGCCGCGTTCTTTATCTCGGCGCTCGGCTACCTGGGCACGGCCTTTGTGGTGAGCCACATTGGCAACTACATCGATAAGAAGGTGAGGATCCTCCGATGAGCAAGCATTCCTCCCCTGCACTTACCATGCGCGATGCGCTCTACGAGGCTCCCGGCCCCAAGATGCGCGCCAAGATTCGCATCGGCACCGCCATTTCGCTCGTTGCCGTGGCCGCGCTCATCGCTCTGGTACTGCAGCGCTTTTATGTGACCGGTCAGCTTTCGGTCCACTATTGGTATTTCTTTACGCACCTCACCACCTGGAAGTTCTTGCTTGCCGGTTTTGAAGGCACCGTTAAAGTCGCGTGCACCGCCGGCGCCATCGCACTCGTGCTGGGCCTAGGCCTTATGCTCGGCCGCACGAGCGGCATCAAGCCGCTGCAGCTGGTCTGCCGCGTGCTCACCGATTTCTTCCGCGGCGTGCCGAGTCTGCTGTTCATCTACTTCTTCTTTTTGGTGCTGCCCCAGTACAAGATCGCGCTGCCGTCGTTTTGGATGCTCACGCTTCCCGTCGCGCTCGCTGCCGCCGGCGTACTTGCCGAGATCTTCCGCGCCGGCGTCAACGCCGTACCGCGCGGGCAGGTCGAGGCGGCCCAGGCGCTCGGTCTCTCCAAGGCTAAAATCACCTTTAAAATCGTATTGCCCCAGGCGATTCGGTTTATTATCCCGTCGTTGATTTCTCAGCTCGTAGTCGTGGTCAAGGACACCACCGTCGCCTACGTGGTGAGCTATCCCGACCTGATGCAAAATGCCCGCGTGCTCATTACCAACTATGATGCACTCGTATCGGTCTACCTGGTAATCGCGGTCATCTACATCCTCATCAACGTCGCGATCAACAAGGCCGCTGTCTATGTTTCGCACAAGACCGGCGCGACCATCATCCGCTAACGCTTTACCATTTCGAGTCATAAGGAGCCGAGCACCATGGCACAGAGCATCTCTTCTACCGGCAATCAGCCGCTGATCGAGCTCAGGCACGTCGATAAGCACTATGGAGACCTGCACGTCCTCAACGACATCAATCTGTCGGTCGACCGCGGCGAGGTCGTCGTGGTGATCGGACCCTCGGGCTCGGGCAAGTCGACCATGTGCCGCACCATCAACCGCCTGGAAACCATCGACTCGGGCGAGATCCTCATCGAGGGCGAGCCCCTGCCGCAGGAAGGCAAGGATCTTGCCCGCATGCGTGCCGAGCTGGGCATGGTGTTTCAACAGTTCAACCTGTTCGCACATATGACCGTACTGCAGAACGTCATGCTGGGGCCGGTCGACGTGCTGGGCGTGTCCAAGGACGAGGCCCGTGAGCGCGCCATGGACCTGCTGAGCCGCGTGGGCGTGGCCGAGCAGGCCGACAAGGTGCCCGCGCAGCTTTCGGGCGGCCAGCAGCAGCGCGTGGCCATCGCTCGTTCACTCGCCATGCAGCCCAAGGCCATGCTTTTTGACGAGCCCACGAGCGCCCTTGACCCCGAGATGATCAACGAGGTGCTCGAGGTCATGGTGCGCTTGGCGCAGCAAGGTATGACGATGATCGTTATTACGCACGAGATGAACTTTGCCCGCCGCGTGGCCGATCGCGTCGTCTTTATGGCCGACGGCCAGATCGTGGAAACCGGCACGCCCGACGAGTTCTTCAGCCACCCCCAGACCAAGCGCGCCCAGGACTTCCTCAACTCCATCAAGGGCCACTAACCAGACCGCCCCGTGGGACAAATCCATTGAAAGTGTTGTCCCACGTCTCTCATGCGCCCCGTCACCTTCAGATTCGAAAGCAGCACCTATGATCGGAACTCGCACTTCATCGTCCTACACCCCGCATGTCGACGTCGCCCCCGCCGACCGTCCGCTCATCCTCGTCGCGCCGCGCTGGGAAGAGGCAGAGCCGTTTTTAACCGAGATGCTCTCCCCCAACGAGGAAATCGCAAGTGTCTTTGTCGATGCCATCCTTGCCGCTGGCGGCCTGCCGCTGCAGATGTCCATCACCGAGGACATTGAGGTCATCCGCCATTACGTCGATATCGCCGACGGCATCGCCATCCCCGGCGGCCCGGACGTCAACCCCAAACGTTGGGGCGACGAGCGTCCTTACGATCCCACGCTGTGCTGCGAGATTCGCGACCGTTTTGAGTTTAAGCTGGTTAACGAGGTGCTTCGCGCCAAGAAGCCGCTCTTTACCACCTGCCGCGGCACGCAGCTGCTCAACGTCGCCACTGGCGGCACCCTGTGCATGGACGTGCCGAGCCTGGGCGCTCGCGAGGGCCGCACGCAGTGGCGCCACACCCACGTGCTCAACGACCCCGTGCATCCCGTCGAGGTCGTGCCGGGTTCGCTGTTGGAGCGCGCGGTTGGCGGGCACAGGCTGATCCAGACCAACTCCGCACACCACTGCTGCGTCGAGCGTCTGGGTAAAAGCACGCGCTTGGTCGCCAAGGCAACCGACGGCGTTCCCGAGTGCATCGAGGTCGAAGGCCAGCCGTTCTGCTTGGGTGTGCAATGGCACCCCGAGTACACGTGGAAGACGCTCGAGACCGACTTTAACCTGTGGAAGTCGTTTGTCGAGGCAGCGGCAAAGGTCAAGCAGGCCCGTTAGTTCACGGACAGCACAACACAAAAGGGGCGCCCCGCCGGCCACATGGTCCGACGGGGCGCCCTTTTACCTATATGTGGCCGGCACGCAGCCCAAGGCCCGCAAGCTCTTATTCAGCCGCCTCGCGCGGGGCCGACATCGTAGCCGCATATTGCTGCTGCAGTGCATGCATTCCCTCGCGTGCGCCGTCAACGGCATCGACGCCGCGCAGCGCATCGGTCACCACAACCGCCGGCTCGTACAGATTATCGAATCCCAGGTTCTGGCTCACGCCCTTGAGCGTATGCACTGCCATAAACGCACCTTCGGCGTCTCCCGCCGCCATGGCAGCCTCCAGCTTGTCCATGCTCTCGTCATCCAAAAACTTGAGGGCAAAGCGGCTAAGCATCTCCTCGCCCATCAGCCGAGCGCACGCGTCTTCATAATTAGCGCCGATCTTCTCATACGCCTCACGCATGGAAATCATGGATTAAAACTCCTTTGGTCAAACTAAATCGTGGGAAACGCGACAACGTCGGCGGGGCGTGCCAACGTCTCGGCAATACGGTCTTGCACCTCGAGCAGGCAGTCGAGCAACAGCGGGTTAAAGGTGCCGCACTTACCGTCCAGGATCATCTTGATCGCCTCCTCGTGCAGGATAGCGTCCTTGTACACGCGCACGCTCGTCAGCGCATCGTACACGTCGGCCACCGAAACCACCTGTGCGGCAATGGGAATTTCGTCACCCTTAAGGCCATCGGGATAGCCCTTGCCGTCCCAGCGCTCGTGGTGCCAACGCGCAATCTGGTACGCATATTCCATAAGCGCATTACCGACGTGATGGCGGCCCAGCTCAAGCAGCATGTCGGCGCCGATCGTGGTATGCGTCTTCATAATCTCGAACTCCTCGGGCGTAAGGCGTCCGGGCTTGTTGAGAATCGCATCGTCTATCGACATCTTGCCGATATCGTGCAGAGCCGAAGCCAGGGCGATCGTGGAGCGTTCCTCATTGTCGAGGGAGATCGTGTCGCTACGCCGGACCAGACAGCCAAGCAGCAGCTCGGTCAGCTTCTCGATGTTCGTAACGTGCCTGCCGCTCTCGCCGTTGCGAAGCTCCATGACGCCGGCCATGATGTCGATGAGCATGCGACTGTTCTTGACGCGCTCATTGTACTGCTGGGACAGCAGGTTCGTCAGGCGGCGCTGTTTGGCGTATAGGCGGATGGTGTTGCTTACACGGCGGCGCACGACACGGGAGTCAAACGGGCGGTTGATATAGTCCGAGGCGCCCAGCTCGTACGCACGCAGAACCACATCGTCGGAATTTTCGCTCGAGATCATGATGACAGGCAGATTGTCAGTAGCCGATCGGTGCGATAGATCGGCCAGCACCTCAAAGCCGCTTATGCCCGGCATGACAATGTCCAGCAGCACGAGCGACAACTCATCGCCATGGCGGTCGACCATGTCGAGCGCCGCACGACCGTTATCAGCCTCGAGGATGCAATACTCATCCTTGAGCATCTCGTTGAGAATGGCTCGGTTCATCTCGGAGTCATCGACAATAAGCACCAAAGGCTTTTCGCTTTGGAAGGCCTCGATGGAATCGGCATCAGTCACGACCGTACCGGCTTTTGCCTTAGCGCGGCTCAATAACTGGACAGCGCGGCCAACGCCCCCATCGACCGTCTCGCCATGAATGCGAACGCCACCAACACATGCCGTCAAGCTCACGTACTCATGGCCCGGAATAATCGTGGAATGAACGGCATCGGATACCTGATGCAGGCGACGGGTGAAGTCATCGGAGGGAATATTGGGCATGACGACCACAAACTTGTCGCAGCCATAGCGCACAAGCTCGTCAGTCGAACGAATTCCGCCGCGTATGGCTGTCGCCACAGCACCGAGCGCAAGGTCGCCGGCATGACGGCCACACGTGTCGTTGAAGACCCTAAAATCATCAAGGTCGATCATCGCAACGCCGGCATTCATGCGGGCGCTTCGGAGCTTTTCCTCGTAATATCGGCGATTGTGCACGCTCGTCAGCACGTCGGTGTAGACAAGGTCCTCTTCTGCGGCCTCTTGCTCATCGATCGGACGCACCATCAGCAGGACGTGAGGCTTGCCCTCGACCTTCAGAGGGCGCAGATGGGCGCGGTACTCAACGCCATCGTTGAGCAGTTGCTCCGACACCTCATCGGAATCTGTCAAGACCTCAAGACTCGACTGACGCAGACAAGGGCAGCGATCGCCGGCGAGCAGGCAGTTGGGCTCGCTCTTAATCTGATCGGCCGACAGCAAACGTACCACGGGGTAGGTCTTCGCGACACGGGCGACCTCGGCGGCAGCCTCCTCGTCGGTTAGATTGACCTCGTGACTATTGAGCATATGGGGCCCTTTCTATCGTTACGCACGGCAACGGTGCATATCAAATGGTACAAGGGTAACATCTAACAACTGCAGGCAAACGCGCGATTATCGTTACATTTTTATGACCTGGCAAACGGCGGTAATGGAGCCGCGGGCGCGCGGTTATGGGCGCATTCGTTAACAATGACGAAACGCTAACAGTCCCCCTCCCCGCAGGTCATCGAGCGTGCTAACGCTCCAAGATATCGCGAACGGCGTTTGCCGCCGTAACGGGACGATCGCGCAGACCGTTATGCGCGCCCGGGATCATCACAAGGGGGCAATCGAGATATTCGGCAGCCGCTCGCGTGCCAGCCTCGCGGGGCGTATCGACCGAAAGCTCGCCCAAAAACACAGCCGACACCGCCTTTGACGCGCGGGCGCGCTCCCAGTCGGGAGCATATGTCATATTTGTTCCGTATTCATTGGCCATAAAGCAACGACCATTGCGCAGGGCATGTTTGGCTTCCGCTTCGGTCGTCCCAGGAGCCTCGGGGTCCAAGTCGCCGAGAGCTCCCAAGAAAAGCCGGAGCGCCCTTGAAACCTTTCCAGCCGCAATCATATCGAGCAAAATCGGAGCTGCGCCCATGCCGACGCCTTCGGCCGACACAGCCGGCTCATGCAGAATCGCACGGGCGACGAGATGGGGTTCGGTGCGAAGAAGCTCCAGCGCCACCAACGTACCGGCGCTGTGCGCAAGCACATTTGTCGGAGCGCCGACGTGTTCGATCACGGCCTGCAGGTCGGCGGCCTGAGCGGCAAGATCATAGCTGCCGTCTGCCGCTTCGCTGCTGCTACCACAGCCGCGGCGGTCGTAGGCAATTACGCGGTAGTTGCGGCTGAGCTCACAAGCGATGCCGTCGAAAAATGTGCCGTCGACACAAGCGCCGTGCACGCACACCAAAGCAGGGGTATCAGGCGACACATCCGGGCCGGCATATTCGCGACAGGCAATCGTGGTGCCCGCATTCTCGACCGTAAAATCCATGTTGTGCCCCCATCATCAATGCCTATCCAGCTGCACGTCAGTACGGTTGGATGGACCCGCATTGCCTTACGACTTGTTAACAGATTAACTGTACCCGACCCGAGACTTTCTATGGCACGGCATAATGAGCGACGTGAAAAAACGAAACTTGTAAAGCAAGAGCCCATACCTTGCTTTGGAGCCGATGCTATGCTTAGGCACAATTGTCTTGAGGAGCATAAGCCTATGTCTACGTTTTTGAATGCCAGCCCCATCTTTGGGCCCGTTCGCAGCCGTCGCCTTGGTCTCTCGCTCGGCGTCAACATGATGCCGGCCAGCGGTAAAATCTGCACGTTCGACTGCATTTACTGCGAAAACGGCCTCAACGCCGAGCGCCCCTGCCATGAGCCGTACAACACGGCCGCCGTGGTACTCGACGCGCTCGAGGCAAAGCTGCGCGAGATGGCAGCCGAGGGCGAGCTCCCCGATGTGATCACCTTCGCAGGCAACGGCGAGCCCACCGCCGCACCGGAGTTTCCGCAGGCCATTGCCGGCGCCGTCGCGCTGCGCGACGAGCTTGCCCCAAACTCCAAAATCGCCGTGCTCTCCAACGGCACGCGCGCCGACCGCCCCGAGGTGCACGACGCGCTCATGATGGTCGACGACAACATCCTCAAGCTCGATACGGTCGATCCGGCGTTTATCCAGCTGCTCGACCAGCCCGTTGGCCCCTATGACGTCGAGCACCAGATCGAGACGTTCGCAAGCTTTGACGGTCACGTTATTATCCAGACAATCTTTTTGACCGGCGAGTATCAGGGCAAGCTCATCGACAACACCAGCGAGGAGTACGTTGCCCCCTGGCTCGCGGCGCTTGAGCGTATTCGCCCACAAGAAGCGACCATCTACACGGTGGCGCGCGAGACACCGATCGCCGGCCTTGCAAAAGCAGCGCCCGAGGTGCTCGACGCCATTGCCGCGCGCGTGCGCGCCCTCGGTATTCCCTGCCAGGTGAGCTACTAGCGCGCAGCTGCTCTGAAGGTGGGCTATACTAGCTGCGGATGAAAGGAAGTTAGCCATGTATGACAAAGGACCCGTGCCTGGCCGCAACGACGCTTGCTGGTGCGGCAGCGGCAAAAAATATAAGAAATGCCATAGCGCCTTCGACGAGCGCCTCGAGCGCCTGTGGGAGGAGGGCTGGGAGGTTCTGCCTCGCACGCTCTACAAGACTCCCGCCGATATCGAGGGCATCAAGCACTCGGCCGCCATCAACGTGGGCGTGCTCGATTATGTGGGCGAGCATATCGCCGCAGGCATGACCACCAACCAGATCGACCAGATGATCTATGACTACACCGTCGAGCACGGCGGCACGCCGGCCGATCTCAACTACGAGGGCTATCCCAAGAGTGTGTGCACCTCGATCAACAACGTCGTCTGCCACGGTATTCCCTGCGATACGGACGTCCTGCACGAGGGCGACATCATCAACGTGGACTGCTCCACGATCTTGGACGGTTACTTTAGTGATTCGAGCCGTATGTTCTGCATCGGCGAGGTCTCGGCCGAGCGCCAGCGCCTGGTCGACGTCACCCGCGCCAGCGTGGAGGCGGGTCTGGCGGCCGTCAAGCCATGGCTGCCGTTGTCCGTTATGGCCGAGGCCGTGCAAAAGACGGTCGAGGACGCCGGCTTTAGCGTGGTGCGCGAGTACGGTGGACACGGCATCGGCAAGGAGTTCCACGAGGACCCGTTTGTGGGCTTTACCACCGAAGCGCCCGACGTGGACACCATCATGGCCCCGGGCATGGTCTTTACCATCGAGCCCATGGTCAATGCCGGAGCGCCCGACATCAAGATTAGCAAGGGTGACGGTTGGTGCGTGCGCACCAAGGACGGTAGCGATTCGGCCCAGTGCGAGGTTCAGCTCGTGGTGACCGAGGACGGCTACGAGCTGCTGAGCTGGTAGCTGTAGATGCGCCGGATGCTGACGGGTACGCTCGTCTTGCATCCGGTGTTTTTATTTGAACGTTTTGCCTGATAAAACCTGCCAAAATAAACCTGTCCCTTTTTGGTAGGTCGAGCGGAGAGGACTGCTTGTGAACATCCTGGTTTTACTGCCCGTCAACGACCGTCATCGCGCAATTCTTGAGTCGAGTGCTCCGGGCGAGGACTTTATCTACACGAGCGCCGACGCCGCCACGCGCAAGCAGGTCGCCGATGCCGACGTGATCCTGGGCAACATCGACCCTGACATGCTCACGGCATGCGAGCATCTCCAGCTGTTGCAATTGCAGACCGCCGGCTATGACGACTACCTTGCCGCCGGCACCGTGCCGGCTGACGCCAAGCTGTCTTGCTCGATCGGCGCCTACGGTCAGGCCGTAAGCGAGCACATGTTTGCCATGGTCCTTTCCATGATGAAGCGCCTGCCCGGTTATCACGACTTGCAGCGCGAGCATCGCTGGGAGGACTTGGGCCCGGTCACCTCGCTCAAAAACGCCAACGTGTTGGTGCTGGGCGCGGGCGATATCGGCGGCCACTTTGCCACGCTCTGCCGCGGCATGGGCGCGCACGTCCGTGGCATCAAGCGCCATCCGCTCGTCTACCCCATTGTGTTTGAGGACATGGACGGCATGGATGCCCTGTCTGAACGCCTGGCGGAGGCCGACGTCGTTGCATCCTTTATGCCGAGCACGCCCGAGACCCGCGGCCTGGCGAACGCCGAGTTCTTCGCCGCGATGAAGCCGGGCGCCTTCTTTGCCAACGGCGGCCGTGGCGACCTTGTGATCGCCGACGACTTGGTTACCGCTCTGGAGTCCGGGCATCTCGCCGGCGCCGCGGTCGACGTCACCGACCCCGAGCCGCTACCCGCCACAAGCCCGCTGTGGGATGCACCCAACATGCTCATCACGCCGCACATCTCCGGCTGGTTCCACCTGGCCGCCACGCTCAACAACGTCGTCGACATCGCCGCGGAGAATCTGCGTCACCTGCAGGCCGGCGAGACGCTCCGCTGCTGGATCGAACATTAGGGTTCCGCCGTTCTAACGAACGGCGGACCGGTCGACGCTGCGCGCCCCATGGGTTCCGCCGTTCTAACGAACGGCGGACCGGTCGACGCTGCGCGCCCGTCTGGACGGCAATCTGCCTTTCAATCGTCGGGCATGGCCAGAAGGCCAATGCCCTCCTCTTTCAAGGCACCTTGCTCGCCCAGACGGGCTCTCGCTGACTTTTGTTCAACCTGCGGCGTTTTAGGGCCCTATCGGCTTGCAATGCCACTGGCATTTGCCCAGATAAAACCTGACAAAATGAACCTGTCCCTTTTTGGCAGGTTTTAGAGTTCCACGCTTTCGGCGCCGTTGATGGTTAGGTTGCGCTCGTAGAAAGCGGTGAGAGCGCGGATGGCGTACATCACGTCGCGCACGCCGCCGGTCTCGTAGCTCGAGTGCATGGCAAGCTGCGGCAGGCCCACGTCCACGGCATGCATGCTCGCCTGCATATTGGACAGGTTGCCGAGCGTGGAGCCGCCGGCCATGTCGCTCTTGTTGGCGAAGGCCTGCGTGGGCACGTCGGCGTCATCGCAGATGGCTTGGAACACCGCGCGGCTAAAGGCATCGGTGCAGTAGTGCTGGTTGGCGGCTTCCTTGATGACGATGCCGCCGTTGAGCACGACCTGGTTGCGGGCATCGCACTTCTCAGCGTGGTTGGGGTGCACGGCATGCGCATTATCGCAGCTCACGAGCATCGAGGCGGCAAGGGCGCGATGATACGACTCGTCGTCAAAGCCCAGCGATCCGTTAATGCGGCGCAGCGCGTCGGCCAAGAACGTCGACATGGCGCCCTGCTTGGTCTCGGAGCCAACCTCCTCGTTATCGAAGCAGCAGAAGACCGAAATGTCGTGCGCGTTCTCGGCACCCAAAAATGCCTGTAGCGAGGTATAGGCGCAAGCCAGGTCGTCAAGCTTGGGCGTCGAGATAAACTCGTCGGCCCAGCCCCAGATGCGTGCATCCTGGCGGTTGACCAGGAACAGGTCGCGACCCAGGATCTGCTCGGGCTCAACATCCAGCTCTTCGGCGATCAGAGCGTCAAAGTCGCCCTGCTTCAGCTCGCCGGCGCTGATGAGCGGGCACAGGTCGACGGCGCGATTGGGCGCAAAGCCCTCGTTAACGCCACGATTCATATGGATGGCAAGGCTCGGAATGATAGCGACCTCGCGCTCGGTGGCAAGCAAGCGACTCTCAATGCGGTCGCCCTCGCGCACCAGCACGCGGCCCGCGAGCGCCAGCGGGCGATCGAACCAGGTGTAGTCGATCATGCCGCCGTAGGCCTCGGTGTTCAGACGCAACGCCTCGCCTGCGCCATCGAGCTCGGGCACGGCCTTGACCTTAAACGTCGGCGAATCGCTGTGCGACGCCGTGAGCTGAAAATGATAGTCACCGGCAACGCCGTCCTCGCCCCACGTCGCGGCCAGGTCCTCGCCCACCTTAAAGGCGATAACGCTCGAGGTGTTGCGCTGCGTGTAATAGCGACCGCCCGGCTCGATATCCCACGCCGCATTCTCGGGCAGGTAGGTAAAGCCCGCCTCGTCAAGTTCGGCCATAATGGTCGCCGCCGTATGGAACATGCTGGGGCATGCCTCGATAAAGTCGATAAGGTCGTTGGCGGCCTCGATATCGTCGGCCGTCACATGCGCGCGCTCGGGCGTTTCCTGATCCGTCATGCTCTCCCCTTTCGCTGGGTTGATGGTCCCCTCCAGCATACCCCGCCACGCCAGCGCCGCACTCTTCATTCCATGTTTAATCCCGCGCCGCTCACCAAGTTGAGCCATCATGCCCGCGCTCCTTTTGCGACAATTACGCTAACAGGACGAGAGGAGCCGTCATGAAGCCACGTAACATTGCCATCGCCTGCGGTGTCGCGGGAGTCGCCGTCGGCCTTGCCGCTGCCACCGGCATCGTTTACCGCAAGCAAATCAAGTCCGCCGCGTCGCTCAAACGCTTGACCGGCTACGCGGATGGCTATGACCTGTACGCAATCGACATCGCCTACGACTACGATCTTGATCGCATCATCGCCGCTGGCGTGCGCGACGACCAGGCCTACATCGATGCCGTGGTGGCGCAGGTGCTGCCCGGCGTGCCGGTACATGTCCAGGCGCCCCAGTTTGCCTGCAGCGCTTTTGTCGCCGTAGATGCCGAAGGCCGCGTGCGCACCGGTCGCAATTACGACTTTAAAGACGACACCTCAGCGCTGCTGGTACGCAATCACCCACGCGGCGGCTATGCCTCCATCGGGTTTGCCGCCCTTAACAACCTGGGCGATAACACTCCGCTCGACTCCGTCGCCGGACGCGCCGCCGCACTCATGAGCCCGTTTGCCCAGCTCGACGGTGTTAACGAGTGCGGCGTGTCCATTGCCGTACTCACCCTGGATTCCAAGCCCTGTGACCAGGACACGCAACGCCCCGTCATCAATACCTCGCTCGCCATCCGCCTGGTGCTCGACCGTGCCGCCACCACGCAAGAAGCTGTCGACCTGCTTTCCGCCTACGACATGCACGCCATGGCCGGACGCGACTACCACTTCTTTATCAACGACGCCTCCGGTGACGCGCGCGTAGTAGAGTGGGATCCGCGCGATCCGGACCGCGCTTTCAAAACGACTCCTGTACGCCAGGTTACGAACTTCTACGCCTGCTATGGCGACGAAGTGCTGCCCAACCAAAAGAATGGCGAGCTGGGCCATGGTAAAGAGCGCGCCGTCGCAATCGCCGATGTCCTTGACGCCCATGTCGGTGCCCAGAACGAGGCAGTCGCTTGGAAGGCCCTACGCGCTGCGGCGCAAGAGCCCAATCCGGAAGACATCACCAGCAACACGCAGTGGTCGGTCGTCTTTGACAACACCGAGCCCGCTGCCGCCATCACGCTGCGCCGCCACTGGGGCGACATCGATGCCTTCGCACTGTAAGGACCCAGGCCTGTCGACCTTACGCTCGCCTGACGTTGTTTACATTTCTATACGCTTGAGCTAACACGTTTTACCCCCGTATCAATAGTGTGCGGGGGTAAACTTATGCGCATGTTATAACTTGCCCGGAAGGATTCATCATGCTCAGGATCGGTCTTCTTACCAGTGGCGGCGACTGCCAGGCGCTCAACGCCACCATGCGCGGCATCGTCAAAACGCTTATGACCAATAGCAAAGAACCTATCGAGATCTACGGTTTTGAGGACGGCTACCAGGGCCTTATCTACAGCAGGTTCCGCGTCATGACGCCCGCCGATTTTAGCGGTATCCTCACCCGCGGCGGCACCATCCTGGGCACGAGCCGCACGCCGTTCAAGCGCCTGGATACCCCCGAAGCCGATGGTGTCGAGAAGGTGCCCGCGATGGTCCACACCTATCATAAATTGCAGCTCGACTGCCTGTTTATGCTGGGCGGCAACGGCTCCACCAAGACCGCCAACCGCCTGCGCGAAGAGGGCCTCAACGTTATCGCCCTACCCAAGACCATCGATAACGACACCTGGGGCACCGAGCTGACGTTTGGCTTTACGAGCGCCATCGACGTCGCCACCAAGTGCATCGACGACATTCACACCACCGCTTCGAGCCACGGCCGCGTGTTCGTTATCGAGATCATGGGCCACAAGGTTGGCTGGATCCCGCTATACGCCGGCGTCGCGGGCGGCGCGGATGTCATCTTGATTCCCGAGATCCCCTACGACATGGATAACGTCATCAAGACCATCGAGCATCGCATGGAAACCGGCAGCCGCTTTACCATCGTGGCCGTCGCCGAGGGCGCTATCTCCAAGGAGGACGCGGCGCTGTCCAAGAAGGAGTACAAGAAGAAACTCGCCGAGCGCACGAGCCCGTCAATCGTGTACGACATCGCCAAGGAGATCGAGGCCAAGACCGGTCGCGAGACCCGCGTCGCCATCCCCGGCCACACGCAGCGCGGCGGCCAGCCCGACGCCCAGGACCGCATCTTTGCGACCCAGTGCGGCGTCGAGGCCGCGCTTGGCTGCCTGCGCGGCGAGTTTGGCTACATGATCGCCCTGCGTGACGGCAAGATGTGCCACATGCCGCTCGAGGAAGTCGCCGGCAAGCTCAAGTATGTCGACCCCCAGAGTGATCTGGTGCGCGAGGCCAAGGCGCTGGGCATCAGCTTCGGCGACGAATAGCCTCGGCCGAAACTGCTCTCATCGGAGGCCCCAGGGCTTACCTCCCAAATCGTCCTCGGACATGTCAGGATCCCGCCGTGCGCTTCGCGCGGCGGGATCCTTCCGTCCTGCGGAAAGATTTGGGAGGTAAGCCCTGGGGCCTTCTGCGGTAACTAGGGAGGCTGAGGCTATTTGTCTTCTTGCTGCGGGTGTCTGGTCTGAAATTAAGTTGCGGTGAAATAGTTCTTGCTTAGCCCGCAAATGGCTGAATTTAGGAACTATTCCACCGCAACTTACTGAGTGGGGGCTCTTGGCTGCTACTTGCACTGACATTTGTCCTGAAATGGCTGGTCGTTAGGGGTTGCTACCGGTAGTTGCGGTAGGGTTGGGGCAGATTCTAACTAGAAATGCTGGTCGCTACTGGCTGTTCTCGGCATACTCGGCTCATTCGATTACGATCACCACATGAAAGGAACTGTCATGGATCTTGCGATGGCGCAGCGGCTCGTTGATCGCCGCAAGGCTGCCGGGCTTTCTCAGGAGGCGCTTGCCGCCCAGCTGGGTGTGAGTCGTCAGGCTGTCAGTAAATGGGAGCGCAGCGAATCCTCGCCCGATACCGATAACCTTATTGCGCTCGCCGCGCTGTATGGCGTGTCGCTGGATGAGCTGCTGTATGGGGAGGCGGTGGCTAGCACTGACGACCCGCAGGCTGATGATGAGGCACAGGACAGCGACGCCGGCACCAAAGCTTCAGATAAGGCTGAAGAGGCTGAGGCTTCTGCTGAGCACGCTGATTGCAGCGATAAGCCACTTGTCGATATTTCCCTCGCGCGCGGCATCCACGTTATTGATCCCAACAAAGGCGAAGAGGTTCATGTTGGCTGGAGTGGCATTCATGTAGCTAACGAGCGCAAGGGTGAAGAGGTCCATGTGGGGCCAGGCGGATTGCATATCGATACGCTTGAGGACGATGGACATAGCGTGCACACCAATGACGACGGCACCGTCACCATCGACGGCGAGACGTTTTCCAGCTGGAAGGAAGCACACGACAAGCTCGACCATCATGGCAAGCATTTCCACACCAAGGTCGGACGTACATGGAACAAATTCCCCTTCCCCGCGCTTGTCGCCCTCGCCTATCTGGTGCTCGGCATTGTCTACGGCACATGGGCTACGGGACTCTTCCTCGTCTTTTTGATTCCCGTCTATTACGCGCTTGGCGACTTTATCGATCGACGCCGCCTGTCCAAGCTGATTGACGGCGTTTATCCAGCAGCCGCCATTGCATGGTTTCTCTATATGTGGCTTTGCCTGGGGCAGCCCCATCCCGCCTGGGTAATCCTCATCACCATCCCGGTCGTAAAAGCACTCATGCGTTGGTGCCGTAAACAATGGAAGCATCGCAAGCGAGCCTAAACCATCCCAGCCCGACAGCAGCACCCAACTAGTACTCCCCCGAACCATCCCTCCTAAGTTGCGGTGAAATAGGGACTGTTTTGAGGCTCCAAAGCGCCAAACAGTCCGTATATCACCGCAACTTACAAACAACTGAGTCAGTTCCGGCACGGAGATTAGCATCGAGCTGACCGAGCGCCAAGAAAAGGGGCTATCTACTACGTTTAACTCGATGGGACCAACCATGACCGCCTTTTTCGAAAATCGACAGGCCTTCTACCTGCGGTTTTATTTTTCGTTTTCCCGACATAGTTGAGGGTATCCGATTAAACGTAGTAGATAGGCCCGTTTTGTGGCATACGACCCATTCAAGCCCAATCTCGAAGGCTAAAGAGAGCCTCTCGTCCGCGCCTGCAAGCGAAAACCAAATAAAATGAAAGGCAAATGGAAAGCCCGTTTGACGAGCGGAGGACATATGCGCGACGTAGCCGAAAGCGACTGGAAGCTGTTTAAGAAAATGCTTCCTCAATGGCAAGAACGTTATATGGAAAAGCTCATCGGTCAGTACGTTGAGATGCTGAACGGCGACAGCGAAGCGTCCAGTAGATTTTGGGCACTAGAAGAGCGCCTCAATAGAGACAAGCTGTCCTCAGGCGTAATTGCAAACGACATTCGCCGCAGCACTATGCACCGCGAGATAGCCAATTTGCTTATCGACAGCGTGATCACCCTTGACGACCTTGACGGTTTTACCGAGGACATTAAGAGCTATGCGCGACACTGGATTGGCCAGTAAGAGCACTGAACGACAAACATCCCCAGCAAAACGGGGCAAACGCCGGACCACCTAATGGTTGTCCGGCGTTTGCCCAGATAAAACCTGCCAAAATAAACCTGTCCCTTTTTGGCAGGCTACTCGGCGCTCTTGAGGGCGCCGACCATGTCGATCTTGTTGAGGGTACGATTGGTAGCGAGGTTGACGATAAACGTAAAGCCAAAGGAAAGCACCACGGCAAGCGCGTAGCTCAGCGGCTCGACCTCGACGTCAAAGTACAGCGACGGCATCTGCAGGATGTACGTAAAGCTCTCGGCAAGCAGGCCGCCCAGCGGCACGCCCAACGCGGCGCCAATCGCCGTGAGGATCAACGTCTCCTTGTTGACGTAGTGGTGCACCTCGCCACGGCGGAAGCCCAGCACCTTGATGGTCGCCAGCTCGCGCTCGCGCTCCGAAATGTTGGTGTTGGACAGCGTAAACACCACCACAAACGACAGGCACGCCGCCATAAAGGTCACGAGCACCACGACAGAATTGATAATCGTAAAGTTCGCCTCGTAGTTCTGCCAATGTTCGGCCGTGCTCGAGATGGTGAGCCAACCGTCGCTCTTAATCTTCTTGCTAAACGCAATCTGGTCAGAAGATGAGCCCTTAAGCAGCACAAAGACGCCGTTAAGGCGCACGCTTCGACCGAACGCGCGCTCATAGGTGCCCTGCGTCATATAAAGCGTATTGCCCAGATAGTTGAGCGAGATGTCGCTAACCTTGACCTTAGCGACGTTGAGTGACGAATCCTGGACGTGTGCTGTGTCGCCCGGCTGAATCCCCAGCACCAGTTGCGAGCTCTTGCTCAAGCACACGTCCCCGTCACGCAAGGCGAGCGGTTCTTTGGACTCATCCTCAAGGCGAACGTAGTCGTCCAGATCGTTCGTGCGGTCATCGGGCACCACGATCAGCTGCACGGTCTCGCTCTTTCCGCCGAATGTAAAGGTGACGTTGTCGGTCATAATCGGCAGCGTCGAAGTCACGGTCACGTTGGAATCCTTGGCCGCGCTGCGCTCGTCGAGCGCCGCGCACGTCTGCGAAAAATCGTCGGGATTGGCAACTGCCAGCAGATCGTAGCGTGTGATATGCCCGTACTGCTTGGGCGAAAGCGCGACCGACGTATCACGAATGCCCATGCCGCAAATCACAAGCGCCGTACAGCCCGCGATGCCAAAGATGGTCATAAAGGCGCGCTTTTTGTAGCGGAACAGGTTACGTGCTGCCACCTTGTTCAAAAAGCCCATGCGGCGCCAGATAAAGCCGATGCGCTCAAGCAAGATGCGCGAGCCGGCACGCGGGGCCTTGGGACGCATGAGCGAGGCTGGGGTCTCGGCCATCTCGTGGCGGCAGGCGATAATCGTGGCGCCCACCACGCCCACGGCAAACAGCGCCACCGAGACGATCGAGGACACGATGTCGTACGAAAGCAGCATCTGGGGCAGTGAGTACATGTCGTCGAACACCGTAAACAGGAACAGCGGCAGGCCCACAAATCCGATGATGTTGCCGAGCACGCCGCCGATCAGACAAGCCCACAGCGCATAGTCCACGTATTTGGACAGGATGCGTCCGCGCGAATAACCGAGCGCCTTATACAGGCCGATGAGCGTGCGCTCCTCCTCGACCATACGCGTGGCGGTGGTAAGGCTGATGAGCACGGCGACGATAAAGAAGATGAACGGGAACACCGTGGCGATGGCTTCAATTGACGAGCTATCGCTCTCCACGCTCGAGTAGCTTGCGATATTGCCGCGGTCCTGGATGTACCAGGTGCATTCGCCCAGGTCGGAAAGCTCGGCGCGGGCGTCGGCAAACTGTTGGTCGGCAGCGGCACGGCGCTGGTCCAGGTCGGCCTGCGCTTGCACGCGCTCCTCGCTGCCCTCTGCCATGCGATTGATGTTGTCCTGCTCAATCCCAAAGAGCATATTCGCCTGGCGCTCGGCCGCATCCAAGCTTGCCGGCGTGTCGACAGTCAGCTCCTGAGCGCGCGCCTTCTCACGCTCCTCGCGGATCTTCTCGATATTGCCCTTGACCTCATTGATCTTTGCCGCGTAGGCATCCGAATAGGAGTTGAGGCTCTTGGCCCCCTCAACGACCACGTGGATTGCAGAATAGGACGAAGACGTCGCGGCGTCCTCGCTCACATAGAACTTATAGTCTGCCGCCGAAGCAGCACGAAAGGCGTTGACTGTCGAGTCGGAGCTCACATCAGTGGGATCGAGGACCTCGGCCGTAATGGTGTAATCGCCCGCGGCAAACTGATCCTTGGCGCTTTGGTTCGACGAGCTCGCGTCATTGGCGGCAAAACTCACCGTATCGCCGAGCTTTTTGCCCGAAGCCTTCAGGAACTTCGAAGTCACCGCGACCTCATCGGCGCTCTCGGGCAAATCGCCGTTCACGAGCACCGGCTGGTCGATGTTCTCCTTGGAGAGACTTTGCACGACCACGCGCTCGCGCGTTGTGCCCACGGCGGTGTAGGCGGTCTCGGTATAGATGCCCTCGGCCGTCTCGACGCCATCGACCTCTTGGATCGCAGCAAGATCGTCATCGGTCAGACCATAAGTCGACTGCACGTTGATGTCGTAAACATTCTGCTGGTCAAAGTAAGCGTCGACCGAATCGCACAGATCCTCGCAACCCGCCTTGAGGCCGCACATCACGCTCACGCCGAGCGCGGTGATCACGACGATGGACAAGAAGCGTTTGAGGCTGCCGCGAATCGTGCGGTAGACACCACGGCGGAAAACCGTCGGCACCATATCGTTTGAGCTTTGAGCGGTGCGGTAGGTCGCGAACTCCCGGTCGCGGCCCGCGTGCTCCGTATCATAGTTTTGGCTGTTTTGGCGGTCCTGGTCCATGGGCGCTACCACTCGATCGTCTCGATAGGCACGGGATTTTGCTGGACCGTCTCGCTCTCCACGCGACCACTCTTAAAGCGGATCAGGCGATCGGCCATGGGCGCGAGCGCGGAGTTGTGCGTGATGATGATGACCGTAATGCCCTGCTTGCGGCAGGTATCCTGCAGCAGCTGCAAGATCTGCTTGCCGGTTTTATAGTCGAGCGCGCCCGTGGGCTCGTCGCATAAAAGAAGCTTGGGGTTCTTGGCCAGTGCGCGGGCAATGGACACGCGCTGCTGCTCGCCGCCCGAAAGTTGCGCGGGGAAGTTGGCGAGGCGCTCGCCCAGGCCAACCTGACGAAGCGTTTGCTCGGCATCGAGCGAATCGGGGCAAATCTGTGCCGCGAGCTCGACGTTTTCGAGCGCCGTCAGGTTGGGGACCAGATTGTAGAACTGGAAGACAAAGCCGACGTCGGCGCGGCGGTATTCCACGAGCTGCGCCTCGTTAGCGGAGCTCACATCGCGCCCGTCCACCGTCACGGTGCCGGAAGTCGCCGTATCCATGCCGCCCAGAATGTTGAGCGCCGTGGTCTTGCCGGCACCAGAAGCACCCAAAATGATGGCGAGCTCGCCGCGCTCGACCGTAAAGCTCGCGCCGTCGAGTGCGTGAATGCGGGCGTCGCCCTCGCCGTATGTCTTGATGACGTCTTTGAATTCGATATAGGCCATCGATCGGTTCCCATCTGGTCGGATAACTCTTTAGTATTACCCATTTCGCACCGACCAAAAAGGGACAGGTTCATTTTGGCAGGTTTTATATGGGGAAATGGAAGCTATAGATGAGACGCCGGGGAGGCAGAGAAATCATCGATTGGGTCAGGCCGACCGCCAAACACAACGCACGCATCTCAATCTGTCAGCCAAATCATTCGAACAGCTGTTCGTTTCTATGATATGATTCGGCTATCTAAGCAGGCCAATACGCAGAAAGGCGGCCAACATGGCGTTCGACTTTAAGAAGGAATGCAAGGAGCTCTACAAACCTGCAAGCAAGCCGAGTATCGTAACTGTCCCGCCTATGAGCTACGTTGCCGTTCGCGGAAAGGGCGACCCAAATACCGAAGGTGGCGAGTATCAAAACGCCCTGCCGCTGCTTTACGGCATCGCCTATACCATCAAGATGTCGAAGAAAGGCTCAAGGAGTATCGAGGGCTATTTCGACTTTGTGGTACCGCCGCTCGAGGGTTTCTGGTGGCAAGACTCCCCGAGCGGCGACATCGATTATGTACGCAAGGACGATTTCAACTTTATCTCGTGCATCCGCCTGCCCGATTTCGTCACCCGAGATGACTTTGACTGGGCGGTCGCGGAAGCCACAACCAAAAAGAAACTGGACTTTTCCGCCGTCGAGCTGCTTAAAGTTGACGAGGGTCTCTGCGTTCAATGCATGCACACCGGGCCCTACGACAACGAACCGGCGACCGTAAACGCCATGCATGAATACACGACCGAGCAGGGCTATGTCCCCGACTTCTCAGACACCCGTTTACATCACGAAATCTATCTCTCCGATCCACGCAAGTGTGCGCCGGAGAAACTTAAGACTGTGGTTCGTCATCCTATCAAGCGCGCTGAATAGCGTGGAGCGCCGCCCCGCGCATCAGGTTTTAGTCCAGGCAATCAGCCGCTCCAAGGTCATCTGGCAGCTTCCTTGACGCAGGTCATCGTATCTTATAATTTTATGTCTCTAAAGCTGGAAAGCCTCTCAACGATGCGCAACTCCAGCTCTTTTTATATCAAGAGGCTTAAATGAAATACCAGAAGTCGTGGATATCCATCAACGAACAGATAGCACTATTGACAGAAAACAAGGGTCTTAAGTGCTCTGATCAAAGCGAACTCGAGCGAGCTTTGGTCGAAGTCGGCTACTTCAGGCAAAGTACTCGAGCGTTACTCCTCGTACGCACCCTCGAGCCGAAGTAGCCACTCCTTGCGATCGAGCCCGCCGGCATATCCGTTGAGCGAACCATCGGCCGCCACCACGCGATGGCACGGCACGATAATCGAAACAGGGTTGCGAGCGACCGCGGCCCCCACGGCACGGGGAGACACAACGGGTGCCTCGTTTCCCGGTACACGATGTCGAGCCGCAACACGCTGGGCGATCTCACCATACGTAGCGACCTCGCCACGCGGGATAGAAAGCAGCTCAAACCAAACCTCGCGCTGAAACGCCGTACCAATCATATGCAACGGCGGCGTAAACTGAGGCTCCTGCCCCGCAAAATAAGCATTCAGCCAAGCCCAAGAACGCTCAAGTACCGACGAGGCAGCACCGTTTGTCGGATTCACCGAAGACATGCCGCCAGCACCAGAAACCGCATCGGCGCCTTCAACATGTTCGGGATCTTCTTTGAGAAGCGTGGAGCCAAAGTGCTCCTGCCCCTCAAACCAAAGCCCCGTCAAACCGCGGCCATCAGCGGCAAGCAGGATTTCGCCCAAAGGCGAAGCAAACGTCGTCGTGACCACCAGCGGCTCCTTTCAAAACTCCGCAAACATAATACCGCGAACTGTGCAGACAACCCCAATCGACCCCAAAGTCACCCAAAGCAGCAGGCGCAACGCGCCGCAGCTGCCGGCCACGCCCCACAGTCCCCAAAGGCGGCAGGCGCGAAGCGCCGAGGCCGCCGCCGGGACCAGGGCCCGCAACAGCCGCGCGCCCCCCACATCAGCCCAGCGGCCCCAACCAACAACGGCCCCATCGCAGACTGCTCGCAGCCGAGTCACCGCAGGCGGGGGCCGGGCTTAGCTTTCAGAACACTCCGCAGACCAGTGTGGCGCCTTGTCCGCGGCTCCGAAGGAGCAGGACAAGGCGCCACACATGGTCGAGGACGTTCTGAAAACTAAGCCCGGCCCCCGCCGGACAGGTCAACTTACTCGCAGAGCAGCTTAGCGATCTGGACGGCGTTGGTTGCCGCGCCCTTACGGATTTGGTCGCCGCAGCACCAGAAGGTGATACCGCGCGCGGCCTCGGGGTTCGAGATGTCGCGACGCACGCGACCGACCCAAATCAGGTCCTGGTCGGACGTATCCATCGGCATGGGGAAGCGATCGTGCGCATCCTCGGCAGCCATATCGTCAACCAGCTTGACGCCGGGAGCGGCAGCCAGCGCAGCACGGGCCTCCTCGACCGTAATATCGCGCTCAAACTCGAGCGTAATGCTCTCGGAGTGCGAACGCAGCACGGGCACGCGCACGCAGGTGCAGTTCACGCGCAGCTCGGGCAGGTGCATAATCTTGCGGCCCTCGTTTTGCAGCTTCATCTCCTCGGAGGTAAAGCCCTCCTCCTTGACGCCGCCAATCTGCGGAATCAGGTTGCTCGCCAGCTGGGCGGCAAAAGCGCGCGGCTCGGGAATCTCCTCGCCACGGCCCAGGGCGGCAAGCTGCGCTTCGAGCTCGGCCATACCGGGAGCACCGGCACCAGAAGCCGCCTGATACGTCGAGACGATCATGCGCTTCACGCCGGCAAGCTGATGCAGCGGCCACGTGGGAACCAGGCCGATGATGGTCGCGCAGTTGGGATTGGCGATAAGGCCGTGATGCCATTTGATATCGTCGGCATTGATCTCGGGCACGACCAGCGGCACCTCGGGATCCATGCGGAAGGCGTGGCTGTTGTCGACCACGACGGCGCCGCGCTTGACGGCCTCGGGCAGCAGCTCCTTGGCGATATCGTCGCCGGCAGCGCCGAGCACGATGTCGCAGCCCTCAAAGGCCTCGGGGCAAGCCTCTTCAATCACAACCTGCTCGCCGCGGAACTCAACGGTCTTGCCCGCAGAGCGCGCGCTCGCCAGCAGCTTGAGCTTACCGACCGGAAACTCCTGCTCGTTGAGGCACTCGAGCATCTGGGTGCCCACGGCTCCCGTCGCGCCCAAAATAGCAACCGTGTACTGTTTCATGCTTCCCCCTTTAAAGGTTGTGGCTTTTGCCCGCACGCCGAGCAGGCCGATTATTGTTGCCAGTGTATACAAGAACGGGGCGGGCACGAAACCCGCCCCGTCGAAACGAAACCGAAACGAAACGCCCCGCCGTAGATTTCTGGCACTTGTCCCAAAAATTCACCGGGATGGCAGCTACTTGTGGAGCGTGGCCAGGGCGGGATCGACCGGCGCGGGAGCCTCCAGATCGGAGACCTTCACAATGCCGTTCTCGTCGGAGAAGGCACGGTAGATGGTCTGAATCGCTAGGTCGAAGTCCTTCTCCTCGACACCGATAATGATGTTGATCTCGTCACAGCTCTGCGAAATCATACGCACGCTCACGCCGGCCTGGCCAAGCATGCCAAACAGGTGACCCGAGATACCTGCGCGCCCGCGCAGGTTACGGCCGACGGTCGCGATAAGTGCCAGGCCCTCGACAACCTCGATCTCGAGCGGCTCGACCTCCTGTTGAATGTCGCCCACGAGCGAGTACAGCGAGTCGTGCACATCCTGCTCCTGCACCACGGCGCCAAAGCGGTCGACACCGGTGGGCATGTGCTCGACGGAAACGTCATAGCGCTCGAAGACCGAAAGCGCGCGGCGCATAAAACCGACACGGGGTTTGGTGCGGTCGCGGGCAACGTTGATGGCGACAAAACCGCGCTTGCCGGTCACACCGGTAATGATGGGCTCCGCCTCGCCCTCATCAGCCGTCTCGCTAATGATGGTGCCGGGGTCCTGCGGCGCATTGGTGTTCTTGATGACCAGCGGAATGCCGGCCTCGCGCACGGGGAACACGGCCTCCTCGTGCAGGACGCTCGCACCCATGTACGAAAGCTCGCGCAGCTCCTCGTAGGTAACGCGCGCAATGGGCTGAGCCTCGGGAACAATACGCGGATCAGCAGAATAGAAGCCCGAGACGTCGGTCCAGTTCTCGTACAGATCGGCACCCAGGCACTTGGCCAGAATCGAGCCGGAAATATCGCCGCCGCCACGGTCGAGCAGCTTAATCTGGCCCTCACGCGTCGCGCCGTAGAAACCGGGCATAACAAAGCCGCCCTGCTGACCGTACTCCTGCACCAGCTCGGAGGTGCGATTCATGCTGAGCGTACCGTCGTGATGGAACGCCACAACCGTCGCGGCGTCCAGGAACGGCAGGTCCAGGTACTCGGCCATCAGGCGAGCGGTGAAGTACTCGCCGCGGCTCACGAGCTCCTCGGTAGAGTAGCCGCCCGAGCGGGCACGCTCGGCAAAGGCCGCAAACTCCTCGCGGATGGGATAGGTAAGTCCTAGCTCGTCAGCAATATCAAAGTAGCGCTGGCCAATGTCCTCGAGCAGCTCCTCACACGACACGTGATACTTAACGTGCGCGTTAACCAGGTAGAGCAGGTCGGTCACCTTGGTGTCGCCTTTAAAGCGGCGACCGCAGGCGGAAACCACCACAAAACGGCGGGCAGGG
>ERZ827512.302-NODE-302-length-71859-cov-16.842112_pt1 | contig 71859 bp, 71 predicted proteins | sample MGYA00519916_ERZ827512 | MGnify/ENA primary metagenome ERZ827512 (study PRJEB31778, sample SAMEA3449335) | human gut metagenome | biome: human gut; feature: human-associated habitat; material: faeces | place: United Kingdom | collected 2010/2012 ... | reverse complement strand
CGCCGCCGGAGGCCACGGAGAAGTACTTCTTGCCCTGCTCGATGCACTCCTTCTTATAGGTACCGGCTACGGGGTGCTGGAACCGGGTGGGGTTGGTGGAGTTGCCGGTGATGGACACATCCACGCCCTCGTGGTGCATGACGGCTACGCCCTCGCGGACGTCATCGCAGCCGTAGCAGCGGACAGCGGCCCGCTCACCATCGGAATAGGCCACCTCCCGGACGGTCTTCAGCTCGCCGGTGTAGTAGTCAAACTGGGTCTGGACATAGGTGAAGCCGTTGATACGGCTGATGATCTGGGCGGCGTCCTTGCCCAGGCCGTTCAGGATCACCCGCAGGGGCTCCTTCCGGGCCTTGTTGGCGTTGCGGACGATGCCGATGGCGCCCTCGGCGGCGGCGAAGGACTCGTGGCCCGCCAGGAATGCGAAGCACTTGGTCTCATCCCGCAGCAGCATAGCGCCCAGATTGCCGTGGCCCAGGCCCACCTTGCGGTCCTCAGCCACAGAGCCAGGGATGCAGAAGGACTGGAGGCCGATGCCGATGGCCTCGGCGGCTTCGGCAGCGGTCTGAACATTCTTCTTCAGTGCGATGGCCGCGCCGACGCAGTAGGCCCAGCAGGCGTTTTCAAAGCAGATGGGCTGAATGCCCTTCACGATCTCATAGGGATCAAAGCCGGCAGCCTTGCAGATCTCCCGGCACTCCTCCACGCTGGAGATTCCGTACTGAGACAGGACGGAATTGATTTTCTCGATTCTTCTCTCGTAGCTTTCAAACAGAGCCATTTCCAATTCCTCCTCTTATCTCATTCCTGACGGGGATCGATGTACTTGGCGGCGCTGTCCCACTGACCGTAGTGAGACTTGGCGCTCTCCAGTGCCTCGTTGGCGTCCACGCCCTTCTTGACGGCTTCCATCATCTTGCCCAGATTCACAAACTCGTAGCCGATGATCTCGCTGTCCTTGTTCAGAGCCACGCGGGTGCAGTAGCCCTCTGCCATTTCCAGATAGCGGGGGCCTTTCTCCTTGGTGGCGAACATGGTGCCCACCTGAGAGCGCAGGCCCTTGCCCAGATCCTCCAGAGAAGCGCCCACAGGCAGGCCGCCCTCAGAGAAGGCCGTCTGGCTGCGGCCGTAGACGATCTGCAGGAACAGCTCCCGCATAGCGGTGTTGATGGCGTCGCACACCAGATCGGTGTTCAGTGCCTCCAGAAGGGTCTTGCCGATGAGGATCTCAGATGCCATAGCGGCGGAGTGGGTCATACCGGAGCAGCCGATGGTCTCCACCAGCGCCTCCTCGATGATGCCCTCCTTCACGTTCAGGGTCAGCTTGCAGGCGCCCTGCTGAGGAGCACACCAGCCGATGCCGTGGGTCAGACCGCTGATATCCTTGATCTCCTTGGCCTGAACCCACTTACCTTCTTCAGGGATGGGGGCTGGTCCGTGATACGCGCCCTTGGCCACCGGGCACATACGCTGTACTTCGCTGGAATAGATCATAGTCCGCTCTCCTTTTCTATTCGTTCCGAATTTTGCCGGTTTTTCCAGAGCTGGCCCGGCATTTTGACGGTTTTTTCGTTCATATTATATCGGCAAACGATTACTCTGTCAAGGGTCGTCACCATACCTTAATAAAAGAATATGGAACGCTCATGCTCTTCCGCTGCGATCCGGCAGGCAATAAAAACCGGGCTTCCGCTTATGCGGAAGCCCGGTCTGAAAAGCTTGTTGAGCTCTGACAGTTCTCTTACAGCAGGCCGCTGGCAGAGAAGATGGATGCGAACACCAGAGAAACAACGGTCATCAGCTTGATGAGGATGTTGATGGAGGGGCCGGAGGTATCCTTGAAGGGATCGCCCACGGTGTCGCCCACAACAGCGGCCTTATGAGCTTCGCTGCCCTTGCCGCCGTGGTTGCCGTCCTCGATATACTTCTTGGCGTTATCCCAAGCGCCGCCGGAGTTGGACATGAAGATGGCCATCAGGACGCCGGTGACCAGAGCGCCGGCCAGCATGCCGCCCAGAGCGCCGGTGCCCAGCAGGAGGCCAACTGCCAGAGGAGCCAGAACAGCCATGACGCCGGGAACCAGCATCTCCTTCAGAGCAGCGGTGGTGGAGATGGCCACGCAGGACTTGTAGTCAGGCTTGCCGGTGCCTTCCATGATGCCGGGGATGGTGCGGAACTGACGGCGCACTTCCTCGATCATGCTGTAAGCCGCCTTGGACACGGAGTCCATGGTCAGAGCGGAGAACACGAAGGGCAGCATACCGCCGATCAGCAGACCGATGGTCACGCGGGAATCCAGAATGTTGATGCCGGCATCACCGATGCCAACAGCCTGCGCATAGCTGACGAACAGAGCCAGAGCAGTCAGAGCGGCAGAGCCGATGGCGAAGCCCTTGCCCATAGCAGCGGTGGTGTTGCCCACGGCGTCCAGCTTATCGGTGATCTCACGGACGCTGTGATCCAAGCCACTCATCTCGGCGATACCGCCAGCGTTGTCGGCGATAGGGCCGTAAGCGTCCACAGCCACGGTGATACCGGTGGTGGACAGCATGCCGACAGCGGCCAGAGCGATGCCGTACAGACCGGCAACCTGATAGGAAACGAAAATACCAACGCAGATCAGCAGGATGGGCACGGCAGTGGACATCATGCCCACGGCGATGCCGCTGATGATGGTGGTAGCGGGGCCGGTCTCGGACTGCTGGGCGATCTTCTTCACGGAGTTATAATCGCCGGAGGTGTAGATCTCGGTGACGATACCGATGATCAGGCCCACGATCAGACCCGCGATGATGGCGATGGCCTGGGCCATACCGCCGAAGAACACATTGCTCAGAACCAGAGACAGGACCACCACGATGGCGGAGGAAACATAGGAGCCCATCTTCAGAGCCTTATGGGGGTTGGAATTCTCATCGCCCCGGACAAAGAAGCAGCCGATGATGGAAGCCACGATACCGGCGGCAGCCAGGATCAGGGGGAACAGAGCGCCGGCGCCGTTGAAGGTGCCGACCACAGCCACACCCAGAGTCAGTGCGGACACCAGAGCGCCCACGTAGGACTCAAACAGGTCAGCGCCCATGCCGGCCACGTCGCCCACGTTGTCGCCCACGTTATCAGCGATCACGGCAGGGTTCCGGGGGTCATCTTCGGGGATACCGGCCTCGACCTTGCCCACCAGGTCAGCGCCCACGTCGGCAGCCTTGGTGTAGATACCGCCGCCCACACGGGCAAACAGCGCGATGGAGGAAGCACCCAGAGAGAAGCCGGTGAGAATCTCCACGTTGCCGGTGAAGGCATAGATGGCGGCGCAGCCCAGCAGGCCCAGGCCAACCACGCACATACCCATGACGGAACCGCCGGAGAAGGCGACGCCCAGAGCCTTGTTCATGCCGCTGGACTTAGCGGCGGCAGCGGTACGGACATTGGCCTTGGTAGCCACGTTCATACCCACATAACCGGCGCACACAGAGAAGACCGCGCCGATCAGGAAGCAACCAGCGGTGAGCCAGGTGATGAACAGGCCGATCAGCACGAACAGCACCGCCACGAAAATGACCAGGATCTTGTACTCCGCGAAGAGAAATGCCCGGGCGCCATCACTGATGTTTCCCGCGATCTCCTTCATCCGTTCCGTACCGGCGTCAGCCTTGGAGACCGCGGAGGTCTTCCATGCGGCAAACAGCAGAGCCAGAACCGCGCACAGCAAAACTACCCAAATGATGTTTTCCATTCCTTCCACTCCTTAAACGTTTTGTATAAAATTGAGTGTCTAACTTTGCTGTATCATTCTAACAACACCGCGCGTTTTTTTCAAGTAAATTTACCTAACGAGTGAATTACTTTAAATAAGTTTTACGTTTTGCCCAATTTTTTCCTTGAAAGCTTTTAAATTTTCGTCTTTATTTTTCATTTAACATTCATAAAATATGCGAATTATCAAATTTTTTTATATATATTAAGCCGTATTTTCTTTAAATACACATAAGAATGTGAATAATTTTTCGATTTTTTCTCAAACGTTTACGAAAAATTTCAGAAAAACGATTACGCGTAGTCGAAATTTTTGACACCCTCAAAAAGCATAAAAAAATCCACGCCCTCTCGGCGTGGTCCTTCCGGTTTTTACCGTTCGCTGTGGCTCTGCTCCTGACCGTCAAAAATCAGGTCATCCACATCTGCCATGAACTTGTTCATCGTCATTGCACATCCCTCCTTTTCTCAATTTTCATCCTGATTATACGTCTGCTTTCGAAGGTTTGCAAGGCGGAAATTGTGATTTTTTTGTAAACTCTGTGTCAAGTGCCTTCATCCGCGCCGGGGTGGGGCTTCCTCACACGCTCCGGAACTCCTGTTTCTTTTCCGCAAAATGAAGAAATTTGTTTACATTCCGGAGGGATATTACTATAATATAAAGATATTTCCCGACGGTACACCGCCAGGCAGCGTGCCGTCTACCTACACATCAGGAGGCGGTTATGCCGAATCTCAAGTCTCTTGAGTCCCTGCGCCGCCGGATCTGCACCATTATTGACATTGGTACGGCGGACGATCTCATCAGCCGCGCCTATGACATTTTCTACACCCTGGTCATTCTGGTAAACCTGATGGTCACCATTGCCTACACCTTCGACGAGGCAGAGGCCGCCTGCGGTCCGCTGCTGCTACGGATCGAAGCTGCCACCGTGGCCTTTTTCGCGGTGGACTGCGTCCTGCGGATCTGGACTGCCAAGTACCACCATCCCAATCTGAAGGAATGGAAGGCCGTCTGCCGATACATTTTTTCCTTCTCAGGCATCGTGGACCTGCTGAGCTTTCTGCCCTACTATATGCCCTTTTTCTTCCCCTCCGGGGCCGTGGCCTTCCGGATGTTCCGGGTGGTGCGGATCTTCCGGCTGTTCCGGATCAACGCCTATTACGATTCTCTGAATGTCATTACCCAGGTCCTCACCAGTAAAGCCCAGCAGCTTCTGTCCTCCGTATTCATCATTCTGGTGCTGATGACCGCTTCCAGTCTGTGCATGTACTCTCTGGAGCATGACGCGCAGCCCCAGGTGTTCTCCAACGCCTTTTCCGGCATCTGGTGGGCGGTGTCCACCCTGCTGACGGTGGGCTATGGAGATATTTACCCCATCACCACCCTTGGCAAGATCTTCGGCATCCTGATCACCTTCCTGGGCGTGGGCATGGTGGCGATCCCCACCGGTATCATTTCCGCCGGCTTCGTGGACCAGTATTCCCGCATCAAGCGGATCAGCGAATACGGCACGGAAGCGGACATTCACTTCATCCGCATCCACCTGACCCCTCGGGACCGCTGGGCCAATGCCCCGCTGCGGGATCTGGGCCTGCCGGAGGGCGTCATCATCGCCGCCGTCCAGCGGGGACGAGACATCATTGTTCCCCGGGGCGATGTGGTGCTCCTCCCCGGTGACAATCTTGTGCTGGGGGCAGGCGTCTATGAGGATGACGTCCGCATCCAGCTAAAGGAGATCGTCCTTCAGACACATCATCCCTGGGTGGGCCACCCGCTCCGGAATCTGGACATTTCCCGACAGACGGTCATCATCATGGTCCGCCGCCGGAACCGAACGCTGATCCCCAACGGCGGCCTGAAGCTGCTGGCGGGTGACAAGGTATTCCTCTATACACAATCTCACCTGCCCCACGCGCAGGATATCCAAATCTGATCAATCATGCAAGGAGGCCCTCTATGGCTGACGATATGAGAACTCTGGGCTATATCTGCCCGAAATGCGGTGCGCAGGTAATGGGTGCCCGCTCCGTATTTGCGCTGGAAGCGTCTGACGCCGAGATCGAATGTTCCTGCGGCGGCAGTGTCCTGCGGACGAACTATGACGGCCAGAACTATCACATTCTGGTGCCCTGCGGCGTTTGCGGCCAGACCCACGAGGCTGTCTGTCCGCCGGAGCGGATGCTCCACGCCGCCACCGCCCTCAGCTGCCCGGACAGCAAGCAGTTCTGCTGCTTCATCGGCGACGAGGGCACGGTGGAACATCACCTCCGGGAGGCCAGCATTGCCATCTCCAAGGAAAAGGCGCAGGAGAACAGCGGCGAGGCGGAGGCCTTTACCGACAATGTGATCATGTACGAATTCCTCTCGGAACTCAAGGACATCGCCGCCCGGCCCAACGGCATCACCTGCGGCTGCGGCAGCCACGATTACAGCATGGAGATCCGCCGGGACGCGGTGGAGCTGACATGCCGGGACTGCGGCGCCCGCCTGCGGCTCAGCGCCGCCACCGACCGGGATCTGGACGATCTCTGCTGCCACATGAAGCTGGTCATTCCCGGTGGGAAGTGACCGTCTCCTTCTATTCTCAAAAAGAAAGGTGTAAAACTGTATGATCTCGCTTCTGGCCCGTTTCTTCTGCAAAAGCGACGGGAAAAGCCCCGCTCAGCTACGGACGGCCTACGGTATTCTCTGCGGCGCTGTTGGGATCGGGCTGAACCTGCTGCTGTTTTTGGGCAAGTTCTTTGCCGGGACCCTCTCCGGCTCCGTCGCCATCACGGCGGACGCCTTCAACAACCTCTCTGATGCCGGTTCCTCTGTGGTCACGCTGCTGGGCTTCCGCATTGCCGCCAAAGCGCCGGACCCAGGCCATCCCTTCGGCCACGGCCGGGCGGAGTACCTCTCCGGTCTGGCGGTATCCATGCTGATTTTGCTGATGGGCGTGGAACTGGCCAAGGAGTCCCTGAATAAGATCCTGCACCCCGCTCTGGTGGAGTTCAGCTGGCTGGTGATCGGGATTCTGGCTGCTTCTATCTGCGTGAAGCTGTATATGGCCATGTATAACCGCTCCCTCGGCAAAAAACTCTCCGCACCGGCGCTGCTGGCGGCAGCGGCGGATTCGCTGGGAGATTGCATGTCCACCTCTGCCGTTCTGGTCGCCACTCTGATTGGCCATTACTTCCAGCTCCCGGTGGATGGCTGGGTGGGTATTCTGGTGGCACTGTTCATTTTCAAGGGCGGCATAGACGCCGCCAAGGACACCATCGATCCCCTGCTTGGAAAGCCCCCCACGCCGGAATTTGTTAAAGAAATCGAAGATCTGGTGATGGCTCACAAAGAGATCTCCGGTATTCACGATCTGGTGGTTCATGACTACGGCCCCGGCCGGGTGATGATCTCCCTCCACGCGGAGGTCCCGGCCACCGGCAGCGTCATGACGATCCATGACGCCATCGACAACATCGAACAGGAGCTGCACCGGAAGCTGGGCTGCGAGGCGGTGATCCACATGGACCCCATCGCCACGGATGACAGCACGACCGTTGTCCTCCGGAATAAGATCACAGAGCTGGCCCATTGCATCGATCCGGCCCTCAGTATCCACGATTTCCGCATGGTCCCCGGCCCCACCCACACCAATCTGATTTTCGACGTGGTGACGCCCTTCGGCTTCCGGCTGGAGGACGCCGAGGTAGCCCGGCAGCTCCGGGCTCTCATCCGCGCCTTCGACAGCCACTATGTCCCCGTGATCCAGGTGGAACACTCCTACATATGATCTGACAGCGGCGGCCCGGAGTCATTCCGGGCCGCCGCTGTATGCACAGGCCGATCTTTTTTGATTTTTCCCGCAAAAGGCCTTTACAAGTTCAGGAAATATTGCTATAATAACAGGGCTGTATGGGGGCGTAGCTCAGCTGGGAGGAGAAGCGGCTCACTTATAGCCCCTCTTTTTCTCCGGTCTAACTCAGTTGCCCGCAAGCGGTTCCCATCTCACAAAATTTCATATCCGGGCCCGTAGCTCAGTCTGGGAGAGCGTACGGTTCGCATCCGTAAGGTCGAGGGTTCGATCCCCTTCGGGTCCACCATCAGCAAGGCAAGTGGTTATACCACTTGCCTTGTTTTTGTTTCCATCGCCAGAACCGTATCGTTTCTTCTCCCCCTGATTTCCTCTGGTTCTTTATCCAGATACAGTGCTTGAAATTCCTCAAACGACACGTTGAACTCTATGTCGATCTCATAATCACGCCGCACATGAACTTCTTTTACAAACTGAGCCACAATCATTTTCTTAGCTTCAAAGGTGCAGTTATCGTACATTTCAGCCCAGCCTATCAGCTGGTCATATTCCCGCAGCACCTGACTGGCGCTCTGGACAGTTTCCTCAAGTTCTGCTGTGGCTGTCTGAATCTGCCAGCTTAATTGTTTGATTTGCTCAGAGGTTTCTGCGACAAGACTATTAAGCAAGTCCACATTCAAACGGCTGGTGCCTTGAATGACCTTGATGGTCTCTGCCCGCAGGTCTTGATATTCCCGCTGTTTTTGCCGGTATTGCTCGTTCAGCAGGTTCAGCTTGGACTTTGCGAGGTCTACTTCCTTAGCCTGCTGTTTCGCTATCAATTCCTGCGAGGGTGCGCTCCGGATGCGTCCCAGCTGGATACGGATGATTTGATCTACCAGCTTGTCCAGCTTTTCAACGCCATACCCGGATTGCCCATCACATTCGCCGGGATGCCGGATATTGTAATGGCACTGATACCTTGCTCTGGTTTCGCGTATAACAGTCCCGTCCTTTCGGGCACGTTTTCGTCCGCTGGTGGTCAGTGTCAAACGTCCGCCGCAGTGGCCACAGTAGATATTCCCCACCAACAAAGACTGCCCCTTGGTGTTAAGCGGCACATCGCTATGATGGGTCACTCGTTTTTCCATCATCCGCTGTGCCTTTTCAAAGGTCTCCTCGTCAATGATTTGAAGGTCGGTCAACACATCTGACTGACTATCTCCATTTCGGATAACCCCGGTATAGATGGGGTTCTTGATGATGCGGTTGATAGATGTGGTTGGAATGTTGCGGCCTTTTTTGTTTTTGATTCCCTGTTCGGTCAGATACCGGCAAAGGCGCTGCGCTCCATATCCCTCATAGAGGTATTTCTGAAAAATCAGCTTGACGATTTCCGCTTCATCCGGGTCTATAACAAGGTCTCCTACATCCTGATTCCGTTTGTTCGTGCGGCCCTTATGCTCCAATCGGTAGCCAAAGGGAACCACTCCGCCAGTGAAGCAGCCCTCTTTCGTCAGTTGTTCCATGCGAGTTTTGGTACGCACAGAGGTCTTGATGCTTTCCCCGGATGCCTGCCAATAGCGAATGTAGTTCAGCAGCTTGTCAACATGGGTATCAAACCGCTGTTGGCCTTCCTTGGCACTCCACACTTCAATGCCGTTTTTCACAAACCATTCTACGACAAACGGTGTTTCGTCCTCTCTGCGGCCCAAACGGTCAAACATGAACACCAGCAGAATATCAAACTTGTTCTGCAAAGCGTCCCGCTGAATTTCCTGTATGGCATCCCGGTCCTTAGCCGAGACCTTAAACCCGGAAACGCCCTTTTCCGAAAACTCCCTGACAATTTCCCATCCGGGATGCTGCCGAACAAACTCCCGGCACGCTTCCTTTTGCATGGGAATGTCATCTTTTTCGACTTGTCCAAGCGTTGATACACGATAAAGGCAATAAACACGCCGCGCTGTTGTTATCAATTCTTCTAACATATACATCACTCCTGTTTTCTTCCGATATTGGGAATGGTGTATATGGCCTCGTTTCAATTTTCAAGGTGCATATCTACACCATTATTATCTCATATTCACGTAGAAAACACAAATTTTATGGCTTTTTAGAGACGTTTGAAAGAAGAATATCCTTGATCTCACGAACTGCGGCAGGGTTTTCCTTTCCGGCATATCGAACCGTAACCTTGCAGCCATCCACATAGATCGTCTGCGGCTGCTGCGGTCTCTGCGGAAATACAGTCTGCTTCTGCTTCACAATCCATTCCTCCGTATATTTTATAAAATGGCAGGGCCATACCCTCATGCAGACATGGCCCTGATATAAAATGCCGTTTTCCCCGAACCCGTTCCTGCCCCTGCATAATATTCAGCGGCGTTTTGATTTCCTTGGTACGCAGACGCGATACTTTACCGGAAAGCATATCCGATTCGGACGGTCATTCACTTCTCAAGGTGCAAGGTGTTCACCACATAGCTGTGATGAGCAAAAAGCTGTTACCAGCCCGCGCAGACGTACTTTCAATGCGCCTGTGCCGAATGGCGGCAGTGTCGAAATATGTCTCAAACTGAGCCATATTTCCAGCGGAGGGATAGGAGAAAGGCGGCAATGTGCCGCCCTTCTCCCTTTCAGTCAGTTTCTCAGGTAAGCGGCCAGAATGTCGATGAACTGGGAATTGGTCGGTGGCTGCTGTAATTCAGTCCCAGCAATCAAGTTCAAAAAGCTGTGGTCAGGATAGCTCCAACAGTTCTGAATAAGAGTGCGAAGATTGCGCTCCACACAGCTCGGCGTTGTGTTGAAATGCTCCGCCGTCTGCATATAAAGTCGCTTTGTAATTAACAGCATATTCTCCGGCTGATCTCGGACTTGCTCCACCATGTAGACTGCATAGCGGAAACCGGCCAGTTTACCACTCGCGCCAAGGAGTCTCAGCAGGCGCTCGGCATTCAGTGAGATCTGCGAAGCGTCCCGCTCATATTCAGGCACATAATAAACTAAAGGCATAAAATACCCCTCCTGTTAAAAATTAAGATACAAACAGAGAAAACGCAGTAGGGGCGGGCCTCTCGGCCTGCAATAGGTCTCGGCACGGGCCCTCAACTATGCTGGAATTAAATTCTGCCGTTGGGGATCCCCCATTTTTCCGTTTTCATCGCAAAAGCGGGATGGTCGGGGACTTTTATGCGAATGGTCATCAGGTAAAAATCCTGTGTAAACATCCATATCCTCCGTATCTCAATCATACACGATAAATGCCGCTTTGTGTCACGTATTCGTTCTACAATACCCTACTAAAACTGGCTGATATTTGTTGTTTTCCGTCGAATATCGAGCTTTTAGCAAAATTGGTATAAAAGAAAAACTGCAAGGTAGCCCGCCGTAGAGCCGCCTTGCAGTTTTCCATCTATTCTCTTAGTGCCTTATCGTGTTTTTTACTGATACTTCGTCCAGTCCGGTGCGCTTGTCAGCTTTGTCCACTTTTCACCGACCTCGCCCTTGCGCTTGAAGTCATGGCTGTTGGTGGCTTCCTGGACGGCAAGGTAATGCCAATCGGTGGGCTTGTTGTCCGGCCACACAACCATGCTGCCGAGCAGATCTTCCTCATCCTGCGGCATACGGCAGAGGACACGGTTGATCATCGTCATAGCCTGCGCACGGGTGATGTAGTCGTTCGGACGGAACGTGCCGTCTGGATAACCTGCGATCCAACCCAAAGCTGCGGCCCGCTTGATCTCCGCTTCGGCCCAGTGACCGGAAATGTCGGAGAAGTTGTTGTTGCCGTTGGTCTGCTTCGTGTCGAAACGGGCGCAGATCACTGCAAACTCAGCGCGGGTAATAGGGGCATAGGGATCGAAAATCTCAGCCGTGCGGCCCTTCACGATGCCCAATTTTGCCATGGTGGAAACGGATTTGTTGCACCACTGACCGTCGACCACATCGGTGAAGGTGTTCTCAGCAGTCAGGTTTCCGTCACGGATGTCCGCGTTGAGCAGCCTGAAGAAGATCGTGGCGGTCTCAGCGCGGCTGACGTTCGCGTTCGGGCGAACATTGCCGTCCGAGTAGCCGATCACATAGGCGTAGTGGTCATCTCCATTGAGCATATCCGGCACAGTGGATGCCTTCCAGCCAGCATAGATGGTTTTGTCGCTGGTCATCTTGATGTTGCTGATCTTTTCAGTCAAATTTTTGTCAGCATACCACCCGGTGAACGTATACCCCTCACGAATCGGAGTTTTTTCTAATTTTACTGTCGTACCGTCAGAGCAGCTTTCATCTTTGTAGCTGGTGCCTCCGTTGGATTCATAGTGCAGGACGTAATGGTAGGTTCCGCTGCTGCTTCCGCCACCACCGCTATTATTGCTGTTGTTATTATCCTTAGCAAAGGTGGCCTTGATATGATGATTGCTTTGAACATCGGTAAATTCATAGTGATTTACTGCTCCAACGCTCACACCATCAACCAGTACATCCGCAATATGGTAATCATTATCCGGGGTTATCACAAATGCCTGATCGCCGCCCGCTGCAACCGAAACAGCACCATCGGGATGAATTGATCCTCCGGTCTCTGCCTCAGCAGTGATGGTATAGATGGCAGGTTCAACTGTCCGGGGCTTCAAAATAAACTGATTTGCTTTAGACGGATGCCGGACTACATCATATGCAGGATCATCACTTGTGAAAGCAGACAAATCATCATCGGTCAGAGCGTAGTTACTGATTCCCACCGAAACCACACGGCCATACTGTGCACCCTCTGTAATAACACCAATCCGGCTGCCCGTCAGGGGAGCTGAGATAGAAACTCGGGCATCCCCCTCCGACAAGACAGAGGTTACAGGTTCCACGCTCCACAGTTCCGCATAGGTTTCTTCATCAATTCCCAGTACCAGAGTCATTTCACATTCAGCGCAGAAACTCTGAAGGACGCTGAGATCGGTTTTGGAGTATCGAACAAAGGCTTCTGCAAAGCCTGTTATTGTCCCGGTATAGGTACCGCCAGACTCGATAAGCCCAAATCGTTCTGCATACTGATCTCTCTGTTCTTCCTTCTCCAAATACAGCATTCGGCCCCATGAGTCAAGACTGTTGTCTGTAATCAGTTTTGCACAAACTGTTCCAAATTCCTCATAGGTCGGTGTAAAGACTGAGTCATTTTTATATTTGGTAATAATACCAGACAGATTGTTTGTCGTCGGAACGGCATACAGTCCGCTATAAAACTTTGTGAAGCGTTCGGCTATTTCATCGTCCGTCAGTTTTTCATCCGCCGATGCCAATTCCAACATTTGCAAAGACTCCAGCATGTTATCCGGATCCGTACGATCCACGATATCAGTTTTCACGAGGGTATCTGCATACTCTTTCAACGCACTCGTCAGATACTCCTGGAGTTCATCCAATTCAGCACCCTCTGCCGGTGCAGGGGCGGGGGTCTCAACGACAAAGTCCGGGTCTTTTCGCAGATACATATTGTTGGGCAAACCATCTGCGTCTACATTTCCGGAAATATTAACGGCTCCGGAAATGTTTGTTTTTGTATTCCAGCCCAGGAACAGGCCGCCGCCATGAAACTCCGAGGCAGCACCACCATCAGGATTTCCGGCGGTATTCCCCGTAATCGTTCCACCTGTTATGGTTACGCTGCTGATACTTGCTTTCTCAGCGTATGCACTTGAATAAAAGACAGGTGCTTCAGGAATATCCGCTTTTCCGGCCACAAAGACGCCGCCGCCCAAAGGCGCGTTATTTCCAATGATACTGGCACCGTTCAATGTCAGTTCAGAGGCAGGGGCAACTTCACCGGCATAACTGAGCAACGCGATACCGCCCCCAGCAATTGTTGCTGTATTGTTTTTAATAACAGCTGTATTTTCCAGCGTAAGCTGAACGCTTCTCAGGCCACAAACACCGCCGCCGACCACACCGGTATTTCCGCTGACTTCGCCGGCAATTGAAACGGAACTGGTTCCCTCCGTATCGAGGACGCCGGTCTTGCAGCCAATGCCGCCTATTATACCCTTGCATCCTGTAATTTTAGCGTTTTGTCCAATCGTAACGGTTGTTTTTTCGGCGCTTAATCCGCCCACTCTATAATTATCGGTGCCTTCTGTATCTACCGTAGTATTAAGATTCGTGCAATTTGTGATGGACGCCTGATCTTCCATCACAATTTCACTGCTTGCATATGCCATGTAGACGCCGCCGGCCGAACCGTATGTGGAGCAGTGGTCAATATTGGACTGTCCGCTCATGGTAAGACTGCCGCCAAGTATATATACGCCGCCGGCCATGTACTGCGAATCAATGTATATATGTGCGTAATCAGATAGCTGGGGAGTAGAGCAATATTCAATCTTTGCCTGATCGCTCATCCATGCTTTTCCGTTTTTCACATAGACACCGCCCGCTGCCGCCGGGCCGCTGCAATTTGAAATCACAGCGTTGTCCTGCATGTGAAAGCTGACTTCATTATCCTTTACATAAGGAGATATTCCGGCATACACAGCTACACCGTTTGCCGGGTAGTCTTTGTCAGCGACCAGAGTTTTGCAATTACGGATTGCGGCATTGCCACTCATCGTAACTGAGCGGTTGCCGCTTACTGCACCGGCGATTTCAGACGTGCAGTTATAAACTGCTGCGTTGTCCTCCATCGTGACGTTTACTCCGTGGATTGCCGAAAGCCCCTGTGACTGTCCCGTGCTGGTGCAGTCGTAAACGGAGGCATTGTCCTTCATAGTGATATCGTTGCTATAACAACTCACCAAATCTGCGGTGCCTTCACAGCCATATATTTTGGCATCATCAGACAGAATTACATCATGGCTGGCACTTACAACCGAACTCATTTTCGTAGTGCCTTCAGGGTCATGGCTGTTTTTGTAAATTTTAGCGTCACCGCAAATCTTTACAGGCTGTACATCCTCAAAGCCGGTATCTATAATGACGTTTATGATGCTGTCATTTGCCGTGTTATCATGGATGCTTCCGCCGTCCATATAGAAATTCATGCAGGTCACAATGGTAGATGAATATGTGTAGGCGCCAAGTGACCAGCTTGCTTCCGGAGTATTCTCCAGAATTTCGCCGCCGTGCATGGTCACATCAAGCCCCGCAAAGCCTTGCATCCCCATCACGGAGAAGGCAAAATTCTTCATCACAATGCCATCATTGATTTCAACTTTTCTCGTGCGTGTAAAAGGCTTAGTATTTCTCCAGTTACTCCGTGCAAAGCATAGCGCTTCCTGCACACCATCAAACGTCAAAAGACCGGAGGTCATTCCTTCCTGTCCAAGCGTCAGTTTTCCGTCAGCATTTCCCTGACAGTCCATCATAAACATTGGCTCCGTCAGGGTAACAGTAACAGGACGATTTTCCTCTGCAACAATCGTAATATCCTGCTCAACTTCGAGATTTAAAATAGCGCTTGAACCATTTGACGCCAAACCGCTTCTGGTAACTGTAATCGTACCGCCGCCGTTCTCATTTAATACACCTACTGCCTCAGACAAGGTGACATTATCAGCGTGCCGGTCGTTTTCATTGCTCGTATAAGAACATAATGCAGGTTCGGTAGGTATTACTTGCTCTGATTCCAGATCATCGTCCTCCGGCTCTATGGCATATGCCGTTGTGCCGGGAAGACATAATGATACTGCTAAGACCATCGCCATTACAAGCGATAGTATTCTTTTTGAGTTCATAATGTTTCTTCCTCTTTTCATTTTTAGACGTATCGCAATATATATAAATTACCCATCACATAGCAATGCCGCATTTAGCCTCTAAAAATAGGCTTATATCCCTCCAATCCTGGCAATGGTGCGGAGCAAGAATTTATTGTCAAAATTCAGAACTGACTGCATAATTTGCGTTCTGTGGTATGCAATCTCATATTGTGAGATTTATCGCAGTTCAAAGCACCGTCGTAGCGCAATTCCTCACAAATTGACGTAAAAAAATCCGAGGAAATGTGACAGGTTATAGATTCTCGTCGATTATGTGAAATAGCTGTTGCAAACAGTATATTGCAATGCTATAATTTCAACGCAAAATTAGTGGATATTCAGGCGTTATGCAATAAAATACCACAGAACGCAAATTATGTTATCACAAGTCCCAATCGCCCCATTTGGCGTGCGTGAATGGTTCCGCTCTCTGCCGTATAAATGCGGGTGGTAACAATACTGGAATGTCCCAAAATGTCAGCGAGGCGGCTCAGATCACGCTCCAGCGAGTAAAAAGTGCGGGCAAACAGGTGGCGCAAGCTATGGGGAAAGACCTTCTCCGGCGCTACCCCAGCACGTTGACACAGGCCCTTCATATCTCGCCAGATATTTGACCGGTCTAACGGCCTACCCGTCCGGGTGGTGAATACCACCCCGGCGGTCTTTTTTTGTTTTCGCACATAGTTCCGAAGAAGCTGACGCAGTTTGTCCGGTAGGAACACCATACGCCGTTTGCCTTTGCTGCTGATCTCGACCCTGCCGTTCTGTACGGACTCAACGGTAATAAAGCGCAATTCTGACACACGGATACCCGTAGCGCAGATGGTCTGAATGACAAGGGCAAGGCGCTCGTTGTTCTTCCGTTGTGCTTCCTGCACCAAACGGTCATACTCTGCTTTCGTCAGCTCTTTTGATTCATCTATAAATAATGCTTTCTGCACTTTCAGCAGTTTCACAGATAGCCCTTGCCAGCCATAAAATCGAAGATAGCCGTTGACGGCGATAAGCATGGAGTTCACCGTAGCTGGGGCATACTTGCTGATAAGCAGTTCCTTCCAGTCAATCAGTGCAGATTTGTTCAGCGGCGCATTGTGCAGGTAGCCGCAGAGTTCATTCAGGTCATGCCTGTATTTCTGAAGTGTAGCAGCAGACCGCTCCTGCTCCCGTAAGTGGGTCAAATATCTGTCAATCATGGTTATCGTTACAGCGGGGTGTTTTTTCGACATATCAGTACCTCCAAATTGTAGTACCGATATTTTACCGCATCTGTAAGAGCTATTCAGTTGCATTTTCCGGCATATTGACCCAACGGGCTTTCCGTGTTTGAGGGTGAATCACCAGAGTCGGCTTCCCCAGCGCAAGGGCATAGGCCACGGCCTTGTCTTCTGCACTGCCATTGGAAAGGTCGGGGTCATAGACAGTCATTAAAACCTCCGACTGCTTGATGATTTGCTGATAGGCTGAAAACTGGGCGTCTGGCTGCTCATGGAGAGCGATGCAGATTATGTCCGTGCAGCTCGCCAGCATATTAAAATAACGGTCTCGCAACTGCGGTGTCCACTTGGTAGCCTGCCCTTCGTGGGGCAGGGCACAGATCAAACGAAGGGCTTGGTCATTTTCCCTCAGCGTGTTGATGATCTCTGCGGCGTATAGCCCCACGCCGGGGTCGCAGGCCACCTGAAACTCTGTTACCCCGCATTGGCGCAGTTCCATGATGCGCTGCGCCAGCTCCAGCTTCATGCTGCGGCACTGGGTATCCTCCTCGTCAACCCCCCATGGGAAGCAAAGAGGATGTTGTCCCATGACCGCACAGCGATGATTCACCAAGCCCACCCGCTTTCTCTCTCGTTTTCCGCCATTTGCTTTCCTATAATATACTATCGCTCACTAATTAAAGCAATAGCTTTCTGATATATACAGAAAAGGGCAGTGGGAACCCGTATAATTTTCTTATCATCAGAAAGGCAGGACACGGTATGAGCAAAGAAGTATCCTTCAAGAATCGTGACCGATTCATACAGCTTGGGATCGCCATTGCGGCGCTCCGTAAAATGCGTGGTCTGTCACAGGAGAAGCTGGCCGAGAAGGCCGGTGTCAGCCGCTCACTCATCAGCACGATTGAAGCGCCGAACATGGCTCACGGCTTCTCGCTGGATGTGTTCTTCGATATTGCCGATGCGCTGGAGGTCGATCCCGCTGACCTTATCAACGCTTCCGTATTCCCGGACAGGATCATAAAATCGAAATGAGCTTCAAATGCGTCTCAAACTGAGACGCATTTTTCGACGATTTGTGCGCCAAGCCCCGTATCTGATTTACCTCTCATTTTACTGCATTGTGGGTATAATCACAATATTGTTTTCTCAGAATACCACATATAATTTCTTTATCAGACAGGAAATGTGGTGATGGAGATAGTCGATTACGGGCCGCTGTGGGAAACCATGAGACGAAACAATGTGACGCAATACCAGCTTTTGCAGAGCGGCATTGATAATCACACGCTCGACTCCCTCAAAAAGGGTGGAAACATCACCATGCTTACCTTGGAGAAGCTGTGCAAGATCATTGGCTGTACTCCGAACGATGTTGTATCCTTCAAGTAGCGGTTACCGGCATTTTTGTTGGCAGCCGCTATTGTTTTAGAGCAAAATAAAAACAGGCCCACACTACCAAATATGGCAGTGTGGGCCTGAAATAATATGTCTCGATTCAAGACGATTTCGACAGCAATCACAGACTGACGGGATCTTCGACTTCTTCAACGAACAGCCCCATGAGGTCATGGTTAGTCCCCACGTTGGTCACTTCAAAGTGATTGACGCAGTGCTGAAGCCACGGGAAAGTGTCGCTCATATCGTGGATCAGATCGAATATCTCCAAATCCGTTGTTTTGTAGCAGGAATGGTAGCCAGAATACTGTTCATGGGAAAAGTTCCGTTTCGTCAGGAACTTTTTTATCAATTCATAAGCGCCCTTTGGCCGGGTTTTGGAGTAGTATTCTTCCAAGTCCTTGATCCGCAAATCAAAGTAGAGAGCCTTAAAACGCTTGGCTTCTTTCCTCGCCATTATGCAGCACTCTCACGGTGGGCATAGTGATAAAGAACATCCTCCACAGTGAAGTCCGTTTCGTTCTCACCGTCATCACTATTGTACCAAAGCCATTTGACAAGGTAGGCCATAAACCATTCCTTGTCCTTCAGTGTGGTGATGAGCCGGCCAAACGTACCATAGTCACGAGGCATCCCATTTCCGTAATAGCAGATCGTCCCATCAGAGAGCGTTTCTCTGCGAAAGCCATACTTGGTGAAGGATTTGTCCAACGCGGCATAGATGGACTCTGGAGCATACTTATGCTCCGCTCGCATCTGAGCATCGTTAAATTTGATTTCCAGCTTCAGCATGGTATCTCCTCCTGTCGGCCAAAAAAGTTCTTTTTATATTCATAGTATATAGGATACCCCCTCGATTTGCAATGTATTTCTCCGTCGAAAAAAGTCAATTATCTGAAAAGTAATCCGGCCGCGCAACGGAAATGAAACCGCTTGTGCCGGTAATGACCACATTATTAGCACCGCTGGCGCAGTGGATCACCAACAGACTGCCATCCTCATCCCGGCCGCAGATAATGCCAACATGGGAATTGTCCGGGTAAAACACCAAATCTCCCGGCTGGGCCTCGTCCCAAGAGATGTCGGTACAGTAGGTGTGCTGGGCATGGGCGCCCCCGCCGTGACCAATTACATACTCGCCGCCGGTGGCGTTGTAAAAGGCCCAATCCACGAATAGCGATAGGTAACCCTTTGATACTATCTCCAGGTTTTCCCCCGCTCCACACCGTGCGTGAACCTTTCAGCTCACACGGCGTTCCATCGTAAGTTGAAATGAAAATCACCAATGAAAATTACAACCGCTCTTTTTAATAAGATGTATAGGATTGAAATTCGGGCAGTTGCAGCCATCTGCGAAGTCTATTTAGTGTTCTCAGTTGTTTGCTGTCAGGTTTCAGTTTCAGCATATAATGTGCAATCGTATCTGGCTGTGTTGCATGAAGCAAGCGGTGGACTTCATCTGTTACTAACACCAGATTTCCGTATTTGTCATCTCCGCCGAAGTGCCTTGGTATGCGGTGATGACAGTGCATATGCCCCAATTCCAGCGGCTGTTTAGTCACATAGCAGCGTCCCATTTGCCCGCAGTAGAGCGATAGGCGATTGTCATTGTACTCAACACTCCTATCCATGATGGGGTTTCTCATCATTTCTCTTAGGATTGAAATGTTGACGCATGAGAGGCTTTTATGGATTTCGGCTCGCCCTTCTGGGGTGTAACGATTGACTTTCTTCGGCTTGAACATGGGGGCTTTGTGTTTAAGATACCCTATCGGTATCAATGCCCGTCCATATACATACCGAAGCATTTTGCTGTTTCCATACCGTTCAGCAATATAACTGGGGAGTTTATCCCCCGATTTTTGCGTATATCTTCGCAGGCGTGCATTTAGTTCGTGTTTGACCAGAAAGGCTATTTTACGCATATCCAGAGTTATATTTGTTGCGATACGATAGTAATTGTGGATGCCCAGCACATAGGCGTTATAGGCATCTACGGCACGGCTCCCATCATTTGTATCTGCCGGGTGTGCCATTGCTCTGGTATGCTGCTGAACCTTTGATTTCATTGCCTGATATGCCTTATATGTCATCCCAGAGTAAACTGTGTACCCTGGTGACCCGTTGGCTTTTTTCCCTTTTTGACGCACTCTGATTTTGATGCCCAGAAATTCAGTGTAATGCTTTTTCAAGTTCACTATCCCCGACTTTTCAGGACTAATGTCCAATCCGAGACGCGCTTTCAGCCATTGTTGTGTGGCGGCAAATAGCTTTACCGCATCACTGCGCTTGCGGCAAAGAATTTTGAAGTCATCCGCATATCGGACAATCCAACATTCTTTTAACTGCGTGCTTTGCAATGCGCGATAAGTCTTTCCTCTACTCGCTGTTCCGTTTGGCGCAATGGTAACCGCATATTGATGGTGTGTGGGTATAGTTTCCCACTGACTGGAAATCCACCAATCCAATTCATTCAGTACCACATTTGCCAGCAACGGCGAGATGATGCCGCCTTGCGGCGTTCCCCGTTCTGGGAAGCCGATTTCTGCGACTTCAGCCTTTAGCATAGCTGACAAGATGGAGAGCAAGGTTTTATCCCGAATACCCATCTGCCAAAGCTGTTTCAGCAGTTTCCCATGCTGGACATTATCAAAGAACCCTTTAATATCAATGTCCACCACAAAGTGCAGTCCACTGCGCTGTACGAATTTGTAAACTTGTGCGATGGCGTGTTCTGCACTTCTACATGGGCGAAAACCGTTATTCCGTTCATGGAATTTCGCCTCACAAATTGGCTCCATTACTTGGAGGACGCATTGCTGTATCAATCTGTCCATGATGGTCGGAATACCCAGCGGTCTTGTTTTACCGTTGGCTTTTGGAATTTCCACACGTCTTACCGGTTGGGGAATATAGTGTTTTAATCTGGTGCGTATATAGGTTATCAGGCTATCTTCCTGCCACTTGGACAGGTTTTTGATTGTTTTTCCATCCACGCCGGGTGTATGACTTCCTGCATTTTTCTTGATATTGCGATAGGCCAGCATGATATTTTCTTCTGAGAGAATAATTGTCATCAATTTTCTGAACACTTTGTTTTCTTTGCTCTGTGTGTATAAAGTGTCCTGTACACCCTGAAAATCATAATACTCAGCGTTTCGGATTTTCTGCACTTTCTGTTCTTTCGTTGCGGTTGGCAAAGTCGGCATCCTCCTCTTTCCCGAGAAGTGGCCTTTCTTAGTCATACTCGAACCTTTGCATTTTTCATTCTGATTTGTTCTTTCAATCTACGACTAATGCCTATCCCTCCACCGCTTATTATCACGGTTTCATCGGTACTATGACATCGCTCTCGGTTAGATAAAGGCGGGTTATACCTTGCGGCTTTCCCTCGCCAACACTTCATTGCACGCAAATGCTCCATGTTCTAACCTTTCCACGTTCCGATATTCCTATCTTTTTCATGGCGTCTTTAGGTGCGTCCTTTAAGCCTGTACGCTTGGCCGTGCCTGTAACACGGCAGGGTGTTTTATCCCAGACTAACCTTACTCCACCCCACGTACCCCGCGCTTGGCGGTCATGGCATTTCTACCATGTCTGCATTTAGACCCGTACACTCGGACATTCGTCGGCAGGTCACGAACCTGCATTCTCACCATGGACGCTTTATAGACCCCCGGCCTATAACCTACACACGCCACCTCTGGCGCACTTTCCTCGCTCTGGGAAACTCCCAGCGTTAGGGTAGCTCTCAGCCGTCTTTAGCGGGCTTTACACGGTTTGGCGTTTGCGCACCTCTCCGCATACCGCGAGCTTAGGGGAGCGTTTCAGGGCGTTACCCCGTCATTCCACTTCTTGGAATATCAGTTCTATGAAACTTTATCTGGCTCCTTTCAATCCTTATTTTTTGTTTCACGCCTAACCTTTTCAGTTAGGAACGTGTCGCACGACCACTGCAATCTAACCCGTAGGGCCGATAGGTGCCGGTAGTGGAACTGCCTGCGGCTGTGACCTGCCGCAGCTCGCCCCAGCGGGAATCCCAGCCGATCACGAGGCTCTTGCCGCCCCAAAAGTATGAAACTTTTCCGTAGAGCGTCAATGCGTTCTGAACCACAGCCTTGCGCTCCTGGGAGAGGTCTGCCGGAAGGCTTTGAAGCACTTGCACTGCGTCCGCATTGGTGATGGTCAGGCTGGAGGCCAGCGAAGCCAGCGTGGTTCGGTCTGCCAACAGCTCGTCCAAGGCTTCATTCTGATACCGGGTAAAAGAGTAGATCGTCCGCATTTCATCCGCTGTTTTCGGCGTGATGGTGATATGCAAAATGTACTCCGTCCAACCATCATCGTCTCCACTTCCGGGATGGTTTATCGTCTCCACCCAAGAGGTGATCTTCGTCATATCCCAGAATACGGCGGTCAGGCGGGCTACCCGGTCAGCATCCAGCGTGGCCACATCCACGCCATCATCCGTGCCTGCGGTTTTAGCTGCAAAGACAGCCAGCACTTCCGGCCAGTCCGGGGTCTGCCCTTGAATGTCGATGCTGTCATAGTCTCCGGCCTGCAACTCCTCCAGCTTGGCGTTGTAGGCGATATTCACCTGCGCCACGGCCTCAGCTACCGACACAGTATCCGGTGCGTTACGCTCTGCCGCAAAATACAGCCCAAAGGGGGAACTTGCCACAGCCGCGATGATGATAATGACTACCAGTGCCACCAGGACAACGCTCCCGCCTACCAAACCGGCCAGTGCGGAGATCAAGGCAGCGGCGGCACGGCGGAGCATCCCAGCTGCCCGCTTGAACAGCTCTACCGCTGTCTTGGCGGCCTTTTTTGCCTGTGCCGCAGTCTGGTGGATCTGTTGCTGCGAAGCGGTTTTCTGCGCTGCTGATATAGGCTTTGCCGCAGTTTTGAAGGATGTACGCTTAACCTTTGGAGCAGGCAGCGGCTTTTCTGGCTTACTCCTACTATGATCGTTCACGGCAAAACGCTTCTGCTTTTTGAAAGCGCTGTGCTTCGGCATATCCGTCTTTGATGGTGAAACCGGCTCCCATTCTGCGTCATAGAAAGTAGGCGGCTTCTCCACAGAACGAACGGCCCGCCGTTCCGAAAGCAGCTTGTTTTTCTGCTTGTCCACTACGAACTGCCGACGGGTTTCAAACTGCTGCTTTTCATCCAGTGGCCTTGCTTCTTCAGCGGAAGGAGTCTCCAAGAAGTTTTTATTTTTAGGCACTGTGTATCTTGCAGGGGGTTCCCGCGAAGCGGCGGTTTGCTCATTTGCTTTACGCTCACGCGGAATACTCGCAGCCGATTTTTCCTTTATCGGCGGTTTTTGCCTTGCCCTCGGCACCTGCGCCGCACGATCCTGCACCGTGTCCACCGCCCAGTTGGCCGTGTTCTCTACTTCATCGACAGCCTGCGTTTCTGCGCTGTCTGATTCCAGTTCCCGACGCTCCGCCAACTGCTGGCGGTACTTCTCCTTTAGCAGTTTGGCCCGATGGCGGGGATCAAGCATAGCGGTACGCTTGCTCTTGGGCTGGCCCATTTTAGGCTTCTCCTTAAATTCCGGCAATCCGGTACACCCCCTTAATGTGTCTCAATTTGAGACGAATTTCGACAATGCTCATTTGTCCCCCGGTGTCGTGGTCATCAGGCGATAAAGGGTGCCGTCACGGGGAAACTCGTTGACGAAGGGGATGATGGAACTGCCGATCCGCATAAGGCCGTGACCGGCCTCCACATTCGTCACATGGCTCATCTGCGTTTCCGAGATATGCAGCAGCTTCGCCAGCTCCGCCCGGTCAGTTGCCGCCTGATTGAGCAGGATCAAAAACTCGCTGTTGGCCAGCATCAGGCGGGCCGTTTCCGAGCGCAGACATTCCTCAATATTCTGCGTGGCGGCGGTCATGGCAGCAGCGTACTTGCGAAAGCGTTTCCAGCACTTGTAGAGAAATTGTGCGGAGTAGTAATACTTGAAGAACAAATACACCTCGTCCACGAATACCCATGTGTACCTTCCGGCCAGCCGATTTGCCGCCACGCGGTTCTGGATCGTCTCCAGCACCACATTCAGCGCCGTTGGCTTGAGCTGTTCACCCATCTCATAGAGGTCAAAACAGACGATACGGTTATCAATATCAAAATTGGTTTCGTGGGCGAACATATTCAAGCTGCCCTCCACGAACAGCTCCGATGCAAGGGCCAATTCCTGTGCTTCACGCTCCGGCTGCCGCTTGACCTCGTTGCGCCAATCCGGGAGGGTCGGAATCCTGCCTTCGCCGCCGCTCTTGATGAAATCGTGATAGATATTGGCGGTGCAGCGGTCAATGATAGACTTATGGAACGCCCCCAGCTGTCCGACACCCATCTGCTGTTCGCAAATGCTCATCATCAATTCGGACTTCATAGCCACCGGGTTCTCCCCGGCTCCATAGCCCCGGTTAATATCCAGCGGATTGATGTGGTGCGGGCTGGATGGAGAGATCTCCAGCACCGCCCCTTGCAGTGCCCGCGTCAGCTCGCCATACTCACGCTCGGCGTCGATCATAATAATATCGTCATTGGTAGAGAGGGCAATAAAGGTGATAGCCTCCTTCATGCTGAAGGATTTGCCGCTGCCCGATACACCCAGCACAAAGCCGTGTGGATTCAGCAGCTTCTTTCGGTTGCAGATCAAAAGATTTTTGCTTACGGCATTGACACCATAATAAATACCGCCTGCATCCTGGATCTCCTGAACGCGGAACGGCATTAAAACGGCGGTAGATTCAGTTGTCAGTGTGCGGGTGGTCTTGATGCGGCGTAGGCCATAGGGCAGTGCCGTATTCAACCCGTCCTCCTGCTGGTATCGCAGAACGGAGAACTGACACGCCTGCTCCAGCCCAATCGCTTGTAGCGTCTCCGTGTCGGTGTTCAGCTGCTCCAGCGTGTCCGCCATGTGTACGATGGTGACATTGGCAAAAATCATCCGCTGGTCGCGGGTACTCAGGTCATCCAGAAACTCCTTCGTCTCCGCCCTCAGCTGCTCCAGCTCATACGGGATACTTGCCGTGAAATTATTGCGGCTGTTCTGGCGCTGCTGCCAGCGGGCAATATCGGCTTCGATGCCGAGGATACGGCTCTGTACCTCCCGGATGGCCTCATCGGTGGGAATGGGGAGGATGTCGATGGACAGCATCAGATTCCGCGGGAAATCAGACAGCTTGGAGATCATTTCATCCTTGATGTAGCTGGCGTAGTCCCGCAGAAACAGGACGCGCCCCACCTTGCCGCCCATCTCAAAGTGATCCGCCTTGAAGCACAGCCCATCCGGGCAGATGTAATCCCGGAAGTCATGCCCTTTCTTCATGGCATCACTCAGGTCAAACCAGAAGTGTTCTTCTTCGCCGGGACGGAAAAAATCATGGAAGATTCGCAGACGCTCCTGATTATCCAGTGCTTTTGCACCGCTCTCCAAGCGCCCAAAATTTTTCCCAAGGTCAGCGTCTACCCGGTGGAAGAAGGTCCGGGCCTCCTCCATGTTTCTCCGGGCCACCGAAATCGTAATGTACTTGTCTTGAATGAGGTCATTACTTTCTGCGGCCTTGTCGGTCAGGACGCTGTTGTACTCTCTGCGGTAATCGTCCAGACCGTCTCCCCGCTCCCGCATCAGGATACTGCGGCGAAACTCTGCGCCGTTCAACCGTCTGTTGTTGATGGTGATTTTTGTGGTGGCATCCGTAGGCAGACTGTTCAGCACACCGCAGTAGGAAGTGAACATATCCCGCTGATCGTCATGGGAGGCCAGCGCATAGTTAATATCCGCAAAGCGCCAAGTCCGGCTGAACTTGCCGCCGGTCTGCCAGATACCGTCCCGATAGATCTTTTGGATGGAGATGGATTGCTGGACGCTCCGGGGAATCCTGAACCGCTCCCGTTCACTGCGGTCAGCGGCAAGCAAGGTCTTAATCATAAATGTTCTTCTCCTTCTCACTCAGAATTTTGCAGTACAGATTTTCAGAGCGGAACACCCTCGGCCCCGCACACAAAATCTGCGACTTGATAAACGCCCACACGAACTGCTCAAAGGTCAGGCCATTATAGCGAAAGAAGCCGGCCACAGCCAGCGGCGCGGCGGCCACGATGCAAACCCAGCTGGCTGTTTCTTTGCCGATAGCACCTTTCGTCAAAAAGTAGGCGCCGATAGCAACGCCTACGGCCAGCACCGCACAGATGAACTGCCGAGTAGACAAGCCGAAGAAAATCGTCTCGCTGTGCTGCCGGACTTCTTTGGGTATCTTAATTTCCATATATCTGCCTCCCGTCGAAATGTGTCTCAAATTGAGCCGCATTTCTTCTGAATTGATTTATTTTTCGATTTTTTGACACGATTTTTGAGGTATGAGATAATAGAAGTACCAAATATAGGAGGTTTTTACTATGACGATCCTGCAACAGGTACTTCTTGCTTTCGCCGCATTTGTTCTGTTTATCTTTGCAATCCGGTTGGTGTTCGCTCTGCTCCTGCGCCTGCAACTTCTGCCTATTCTGGTCTGGCTGGGCGTAGGCCGCCTTTACCCCCAATGGGCGGCGGCACATCCATTTGTGTTCTACGGTGTCCTGGCACTTTTCGCGTTGCTGGCGCTGTCCTGCTGGCTCCGCCCGGTGGTGGAGTGGGTACAGGAACGGCAAATGCTGCGGCTGGCCGAGCGGCAGATCAAAAACGATCTGCACCGTGCCAATGCAGAGGGACGCACCATTACCGGATTTCAGCTGTGCAACGGCGTACCCATCCCTGAATATAAGGACTGAAAAACGGCGGACTTCGGCCCGCCGTTTTCTTATAGCCCGAACATCTCCTTTGCGATCCGTTCCGCCCCCTTGATAAGCGCAACCAATATCAGCATATTGAAAATCGTCTGCGCCACATATTGCCAGCTCATCGTGACAACGGGCAGGGAAGTATCTACGATCGGTGCGCCGCTGGACGCAAAGGCAGAGAAAATCAGACAGGCCAGCACTACGACAGCCCCCTCCATGCAGACGCCGATGTAGCTTTTGAGAAAGGCTTTTCCCATAAAGCTGGTATCCTCTCCTGCGAAGGAAGCCAACGGCAGCGGAGCCAGCGCCGTAAACATATACAGCCGGAAAAAGCGCCCGTAGACGGTCATAATCAGGATGAAGGACAGCACCGTGATAAACAGGCTCCCCAAGAATGTGACCATCCAGAGAGGGACGGACTGAAAGAAGCCCACTTCTTCAATGGCATCTGCGATCTCCTGCGGCAGGGTCACACTGGCGGCGCTCATGCCGCCGATACTGCCCATGATGGACTGCACCACGCCGCCGCACACGGAAAACACGGCAGTCATAATTTCCATGGCACTTCCCACGGCCACCTTTGCGATTATGAAGCGGATGAAATGCCGCAGGGCAAATTCCGGGCGCTGGAGGTCGCGGAAGCTGGCGGCAGAGCGGAATACGCTCATCGCGAAAAACAGCACCAGCAGGCCATAGCCGAAGGCTTTCAGACCGTCGTTGATGGTGACGATGGTATTCCAAAGCTCGCCGCCGCGGAAGGTCTGCGGCGTGGCGGTGACAAGGCTCCATATCTCTGTCAGCTTTTCGTTCCATGTATCAAAGGCTGATTGCAGATTGCCTACGATCCAGTTATTCAATTTATATCACCCCATTTCTCCAGAGAAGTAAGAGGGGCAGGCTCCATGGCCTGCCCCTCTTCCGTTACACTGCGCCAATGGCGGTCAATATTTCCTTGGCAAAGGCGATCATCAGGCCGCCGAACAGGCACAGAAAGCCCTGCGTTCGCTGGCTGGCATCGTGGGACTGGATGCTCATGCCCACCTGCACGATGCCCCAGCCGAGGATGATAACGCCCAGTGCCTTGATGATGGAAAACACAAAGTCGGACAGGTTTCCGACGATGGTAAGAGGATCGTCAGCAGCCAGCGCAGGGCAAGTCAGGGCGGCACAAGCCAGCATGGTCAAAACGAGCGCCCCATAACGGCGCCCGGCCTGGACAGTCCGGTGGTCGGCTTCAGACGGAATACGATTCTTCTTCATGGTGTCATTCTCCTATTCATTCAATAATTTCAATGGACTCCCAGCTGTCCGTGGACAACGGCAAGTCCTCCAGCGCATAGGTCAGGCCGGGGCGGTGGATATACGGTGCGGCACCGCCATCCTCCGTCAGCTTCAGGCTGGGATGCTTTAGGATGTCATACTTTCTGTCCATCACCGGCAACTCACCGCGGATAAACAAAATGCAGTGGTCATTATCCAGCACCCGCACCTCGTCCGGGGTCATCAACTCTTTGCCACAATGTCAAGTGATGAATTAAAAAAGCAAAAAATAACCCCTCCCGGTAAAGGGAAGGGCTATTGAATAGCTTATTCTGTTATCTCAGGGAATTTCCCCAACAAAGTTATAAATGATCTTGACTTCCCGCACCTTTTGCCCATCCGTCTTCCTGACCTCGCCAATCAGAATCTTGCTGATAAACCGGTGCAGCACCGTCTCGTCCAATTCCGTGATGGTGGCATACTGGCGAATCTCCAAAATGAATGTCCTCACATCGCTTTCCTGCTCATCGGAGCGGTGTATCATTTTGGTCAATCTGCTCAATGACGGCACGAATAGCCGACATGGCAAGAGGCAGTTCCACGAGTGGGATAGAACCATAACCCAGCAAAAACTGATTCGCAGAGCAGTTGCTTTGATGAGTCCAAAATGGAGATAACGAGTAAAGCCTAATCTTATTTTTTTCAAATTCTTCTATTGACGCAGCATCTCTAAAGCCATTATGCAAAGTCATAATATAATGCAGACCTGCGTCCGCACCTGACAGGGTAGCCCGTTCCGAAAGATTTTCTTTGAAATAATTCAAAATATAGTCATGTTTTTTCTGATAATGTGTCCGCATGGCGTTGATGTGCTTTTGATACTCTCCGCTGTGAAAAAACTGTGCCAGGGCATATTGGAGCAAAGAGGATGCAGGACAATTTGCATGGGAAAAAATGCTATGGTAAATCTCAAGCAGCGGCCTCGGCAGAACAAGATATGCGATTCGCAGATCCGGAGACAGCGACTTGGAAAATGTCCCCATGTAAATTGTCCGCTCATTGTTGTCAATGGATTGCAGCGAAGGAATCGGCAAACTATGATAGCGAAGCTCACTATCATAGTCATCTTCCAGAATGTAGCTGCCGCTTTTCGCTGCCCATTGAAGCAATTCCAGTCGTTTAGCTATCGGCAGTACACTTCCCATTGGAAACTGATGGGAAGGCGTAATATACAGCAATACGTGGGAAAGGCGCCCTGTTTCCGCAACAGAAATGCCATCGTGTTCCAACGGGATTGGAATGGGGGAAAATCCATACTGCTGCATAACAATGCGTGTACCATCATAACCAGGTTCTTCCATGGCAAACTTCCAGCTTCCGTTAGTGAAAAGTCTTGCAAGCAAGGAGAGAGAATGTTGATGTCCGTTGGTCAATATGATCTGATCTGCACAACAGCGAACGCCACGGGAAAAATGCAGGTAATTTGCCAATTCGTGGCGCAGTGCGGGCAGACCCTCCGGTTCGCTGTAAACAACGGTTTCCTGTGCCGCTGTCCAGTCACAGGCATCCAGCAGACATCTCCGCCAAGCCTTGGATTGATAACAGTTGTAATCTAAATTTCCGTAATAAAAATCATAGAGTATTTCGCTCTTTTCGACTTTTGGAAAGAGTGATTCTTCCGGCTGCATTCGACAATAAGAATATGGGAAAGGACTTATATCTTCTACATAGTACCCCGAACCGATTGTCCCACGGATATATCCCTCTATCTCTAATTGCTGATAAGCCTGTATGACCGTATTGCGGCTGATGTGATATTCGGCAGCCAGTTCACGGGTTGGCGGCAGCTTGCCGCCCTTTGGAAATGATCCCTCTGTGATTTGCTGACGAAGCTGTTCGTAGAGCTGTTGGTACAGTGGGGTTTGGGATTTCCTTTCAAAGTAGAACATCGTACTGCTCCCCCCATATTGGTTCTAATATAATAAGCAAAATTGGAACTTCTCAAAGAACCAATCTGCTGTTATAATACAGGAAACAGGAGCAAATTGCAAGAAGGGATTCACAATGCTTACACAGGAGCAAATGAGACAGTATTTACAGCGGATAGACTATCACGGTTCACTTGAACAGGAGATCAGCATTCTCTCCGCATTACAATGGTCACACCTGACCCATATCCCTTACGAAAACTTAAACATTCTGGCAGGGATACCGCTGTCGCTGAAACCGCAGGACTTATTTGATAAGATTGTGGTTGACCGACGGGGCGGATATTGCTTTGAATTGCAGGGACTGTTCAAGGAACTGCTGGAAACGCTTGGCTTTTCTGTTGTACAGTATGCCGCCAGGTTTTTAGACGAAGGGACGGCTATTCAAATGCGGCGGCATCGTGTGCTGGTGGTTACGATTGATAGCCAGCGTTATCTCGTGGATGTGGGTGTGAGGAATGAAGCGCCGAGAAAGGCTCTGCATCTGATCTGCGATGAGGTGCAGTCTGATGGTATCTGCCAGTACCGCTTTGACAGGGATAGATTTTTCGGCTGGGTGCTGCTGCAAAAAGAACAGGGGAAAGACTGGAAGCCGATGTACGGCTTCACGGAGGAAGTTCAGATAGATGATGACTTTGTCATGCCGTCCTTTTACTGCGAAAAGCACCCGGATTCCGGCTTCAATAAATACATGAAGATTTCCATTTTCAGCGGTGCAAGCAATTTCACCATCGTTGACGGCGTATTCAAAGAATACCGCAGCGGCAAGGTGCAGCTTCGAAAGCGCCTGACCGGGCCGGAGGAACTGGGCGGGATATTGAAGCAATACTTCGGGCTGGAAAACATTTCCTATTTACCGCCGCGATGAAAGGAGCGATACAAATGCAATACAGAATGAAGACACACCAGCTTTCACAGGATGAAATCCACGCCCTGTTGATCAAAAGCCTGACGGGAACCATTTCTACCATTGGTCCGGATGGCGTACCGTACAGCGTCCCTGTTCATTTCGTGTTTCTGGACGGAACGATCTGTTTTCATGGACTGCCCGCCGGTCAGAAGCTTGATAATTTGAAAGCCAATCCCCATGTGTGTTTTACCGTTTACGAGATGCTGGGGCTTTTGTTTGACCCCAACGAAAAACCCTGTGAGACCAATACAGCATATATCAGCGCAGTGATACAGGGCAGGGCAAAGCTGCTTGAAAAACAGGAGGAAAAACAGCGGGTTCTTGAGGCGATCGTTGCAAAGTACACGCCGCAGCTTGTAGGGCGAGAACTGCCGTCCAATATGGTAAAGGGTACGGCAGTGGTGCGGATCAGCATTGATACAATGACAGGCAAATATTATCAATAAGGAGTACAAAAGATGAGAAGAAAAGACAGAGAAGTAACAGACCTCAATCAGATTTTTGACATTGTATCGAGATGCAGTGTCGCCCATGTTGGGATGACTGATCATGGCAAGCCTTATGTGGTAGCGCTGAATTTCGGATATGAGCGAAAGGGAGACAGCCTGATCCTTTATTTTCACAGCGCCTATGAAGGCCGTAAAATGGAGATTCTGAAAGAAAACCCGTCCGTTTATGTGCAGATGAACTGCGTGGATGAATTTATCAGCGGAAGCCATGAAAACCCGTGTGCGTTCTGTTGGAGGTATGACAGCGTGATGGGTGCCGGAGTGGTTGAGTTTCTGGAAACCCCGGAGGAAAAAGCCCATGCGCTGAACTGTATGATCCGGCATCTCGGCAAAACAGAGGACTGTTTTCAATTCCCTGCCGAAAAATTAAAGCGTACCTGCGTTTACCGTGTCTGCATTGATGCCCCAACAGGAAAACACCATGAATGATCTTCTTAATTGGACAGGACTCATAATCGGATCTGCAACATTTTTTCTGATTGGTATTTTCCATGTTGTTGTCATTAAGGCTGAATATTATTTTGGAAAAAACATCTGGCCTGCTTTCGCATCTGTCGGCACAGCGGCGCTTACATGCTCAGTCCTGCTGGGAAACGCCATATTCAGCTCTATTGTCGCAGTTTTTGGAATCACCTGTTTATGGAGCATAAAAGAGCTGTTTGAACAGGAAAAGCGTGTGCAGAAAGGATGGTTTCCCAAAAATCCGAGGAGGAACTAAGATGGTAGTTGCATTAACTATTGAAAAAATGATCCAATTTTATCATGGGAACATTCATGATGTATCCCATTTCCTGAAAGTCTATGCGTTTGCAAAGACCATCGGGGAACTTGAGAGGCTTACCCCACAGACACAGGAAACGCTGGAACTGGCGGCTGTCGTCCACGACATTGCCTGCCCGCTTTGTCGTGAAAAATACGGCAATACCAACGGCAAAAAGCAGGAACTGGAAAGTCCCCCGCTAATCGAGAATTTTTTTGCCGCTCTCTCAGTTTCCCAGGAAACAGTACAGCGAATCACATGGCTCGTGGCGCACCATCACACCTATGGCTTGTCGGAAGACTTGGATTATCAAATCCTGTTGGAAGCTGATTATATTGTCAATGCAGGAGAAAGCGGCCTTCCGGCAAAGTCAGTGCGGTCTGCTTTGCAAAAGATATTCAAAACGAAAACCGGAAGTGAACTGTTATCTTCGCTATATTTGCACAATAGCAGGTCATTGTCATTCATGGAAAATGCACAGATGAAGATATAACAAGGTTGTGCGAATAAAACAGTGCAGCCCTCCCCAAAATAGGGAGGGCTGCACTGTTTTATTCTGCAATCTCCGGGATTTCCCCGACAAAGTTATAAACGATCTTAACCTCCTGCACCTTCTGCCCATCCATCTTCCTGACCTCGCCGATCAGGATCTTACTGATGAGCCGGTGCAGCACCGTCTCGTCTAATTCCGTAATGGTGGCATAATGGCGAATCTCTGAAATGAACATCCTTACATCGCTTTCCTGTTCATCGGAGTGGCGCATCATCTCTGCCAAGTCCTGCAAGCGCCGCCGGTTCGCTTCCTGCTCCTGCTCAATGGCGGCAGTCAGCTTCACAAACCGCTGTTCAGAGAGAATTCCCTTTGCCTTGTCGGTATAAAGGCTCAGGAACATGTCGTCAATCTCCTGATTGCGGGTCTGGAGCCATTCAACTTCCCGTTGTAATTCTGTGGCGTCCACCTGATACCGGCGCTCCATCTGGCTGCTCAACCGTTTGTAGAAGCTGTCCGCATCCTTCATGGCCAACGCCGCCAGCTCCTGAATATCCTTCAGCACAAGGTTATACAAATCTCTGGCCTCGATCTTGTGACTGGAGCATACTTTGCAGCCCATCCGGTTGTAGGTCTGGCAGATATAATACGCCTTATCAATCGGTTCCCGCATCTCGCCGGTGAAGCGATTCTTTCCGGTTCGGCCTACCTTCTCATAGCGCACCTGCATGGACTTGCCGCAGGTAGCGCAGTAGATCAGCCCGTGAAAGATGTTATAAAAGGGGCAGGCGTTTCCCTCCATAATGGTGGGTCTGCCGTTAGTCATTTCCTGCACTCGCTGCCATTCCTCCGGTGTGACAATCGCCTCATGGCAGCCCTCGATTACTTCCCATTCGTCACGGGGGATGATATCATAGGTGTTGGAGCGGATGCCCTTCTGATGCGTCCGAAAGACCAGATGTGCGCCCTTATAGAAGGGATTCCGCAGGATATGGCTGATTCTGGCTCCGCCCCAGGAGTAATAGTTGGCGTCAAACTCCGTGTTGGCCTTGACATGGGTGATGGGGATTTTTTCTTCCATCAACCGTTTGGAAATCCTCATGCAGCCCAGCCCATCAAGGGCATAATCATAGATTTTGCGGATAATAGGCGCTGTCTCCGGGTCAATGATGAGATGCCCTTTGTCCTCCGGGTCACGCATCAGGCCGAAGGGCGGCGTCCCTCCGCAGAATTTTCCCTGCCGGGAGCGGGTGGTAATGCCCGCCAGCACCTTTTTGGAAATATCCCGGCTGTACATATCGTTTAGGATATTTTTAAAAGGCGTAATGTCCATCTCCTGACGGGTCAGGCTGTCCACGCCGTCGGTGATGGCGATATAGCGTACATTGTGTTTGGGAAAAAAGATTTCGATATAGCTGCCAGCTTCGATATAATTCCTGCCAAGTCTGGATAGGTCTTTGGTGATAACGCAGCCGATCTTCCCCGCCTCAATGTCAGCGATCATGCGCTGGAAGGCAGGGCGGTTGAAGTTGCGGCCCGTATAACCGTCATCCGCATAATACTCATACTGGAACATCCCATGCTTTTCCGCAAAGTCCCGGAGCATGATTTTCTGGTTGCTGATGCTCATGCTCTCATTGTCGCCGCCGTCATCCAGAGAGATACGGCAGTAGAGAGCGGTGATTTTCTCATAGACTTGTTTTTTCCTGCTCATAGCGTTCTCCTTCTATGAACAGGGACACGATATTATTATAATACCATGCCCCTGTCCCTGAATCAACCGTTTTTACGCTGCGTTCTCCGCCGTTTCCCGCTGCTGACGCCATTCCTCAAAGTGTTCGCAGGTCTGGCGCTCAATCAGCTGCTCAAAGGCTTCCCGCATGGACTTCTCCCCGGAGAACTCCCGCACCACCACAAAACGGACTTTATTTTTCTGCTGCTTGCTTTTTTCCATAGGCTACCTCCATAGAGTAGCAGGCCAGACGGCAGCACCGGCAACGAAGTCCGGCAACGAACCTCTGAAAACCTGTAAACTATCGTCTGACCTGCAAATCTTACTTTCTAAATTTTCTTGAAAAATCTCGTTGCTTTCGTTGCCGGAACTATAGATAGATATTAGAAAACGCCTGATTTACGGGCTTTTTCCGTATCCAGACCCGAAAATCCCCGGCAACGAACCCGGCAACCAAGTGACAACCATCCCGACAACAGACCGCTGATTTTATGCGATCCACTCCTTCGGCAGTTCCAGCTGGCGGCATTCTTCCTCGGTCAGCTCCACAAATCCATCTTCGTTGCCGGGCAGTTCGTTGCCGGAAACGTCCCGTTCCCAGCCCCTCTGCCTGCCGTATCCGGCGAACATCCGGGGATTGGAGAATGGTTTCCAGCCCGTCACCACCGTATTCATGATCTCGTTGATATTGTGCAGCTGCCACCGCTTCGGCTCATCGTAGGTGTGGCCCAGCGCCTCCTTAAACAGCTGTTTGGAGCATACCATGCTGCCGGTGTAGTGTTCCAGAAAGCCCTGTATCTGCCCGGCCTCGGTGTCCTCCGGCATGAAATCCTTCTGCACCTCCACCAGCTGGCGCTGGATGGACTTGCTGAACTTCATGGAATACTTCCCGCTGCGGTAGATGGTCATGGCCTCTGCCCAGACCTGTAAAAGATAGGCTCTGGAGGCGTTTTCGTCCTCCAAGATGTGAACCTCTGCATTCTCCGGGTAAATCATGATTGGCAGAAAGCGCCGGTTCCCGGCCCGGTCAAGGGGCAGGAAGTCCAGCGTGTTGGACGAACCGCCGAACACGCACTGCCGCAGCCGGTCTTTGGGCTGGGCCTCATAGGGCGTCCGGTAGGTTTCCTTCTGGCGACTGATGAAAGAGCGGATTTCCTCAATGCTTTTGGCGCTGCTGGTAGCCAGCATCTCCGACATTTCGATAATCCAGTGTCCTTGCAGCTTCAAAAACACTCTGTCATCGTCCAGCTTTTTCAGATCGTCAGAAAACCACTCGTCCCGGATTGCCAGCAGGCGGAAGAAGCTGGACTTGCCAGCCCCCTGACCGCCCACAAGACAGAGCATTTCCTCATATTTGGAGCCGGGGCGGAATACCCGCCGGATTGCCCCCAGCAGGAAGTGTTTCAGCATTTCCTCCACATAGTCGCTCTCGTCCGCACCTAAGAAATGATGGAGACAGGAACGGATGCGGGGCGTCCCGTCCCAGGCAAGGCCGTTCAGCACGTCCTGTATGGGATGGTAGTAGTTTTCGTTCGCTACGATGGACAGGGCCGCTGTCATCTTTTTCTCGCTGGTCAGACCGTAGTTCTGCTCAAAATAGAGAAGCAGATACTTCACGTCCGTATCTGTCAGGGCGCTGGTATTTCTGCGCCAGCCCAAATCCCGCACAATATCCACCCGGTCAGTCAGAAGGTTCAGGCGGATCGCCCCACGCAGGAGAGGGTCATGGCCGAACACCGTCCGGCAGTTGCCAATGGTGTTGGCGGGCTGGCCTTTCTCGGTGACGGAGAGGCTTTCCCGCACTTCGTCAACGCTCTGCTCCGGCGCTAAGGCTTCGGCTGCGCTCATGGCGGCCTGCCGGGTGGCTGGCGGTAAACTCTGATATTCGCTGCTCAATCTTCCTCACCTCTTTTCCATACTCAGCGACCACGCAGGCCCGTTCCTCCATGCTGCCGGACAGGAGAATATCCAGCAGATACTCCGTGTACGGTTTCTTTTGCAGAGCCTCCACAAACAGCAGGTTCCACGTTTCATCCGGCGTCTGCGGGGCGTATTCCTTCTCCCAGCGTTCCAGTAAGTGCAGGTAATCGCACAGTACCCGGAAACATTTCTGCTCCGCCTGCCGGTAGCGCAGTTCTTCGCTGATTTTTCGCTTGACCGGCCTCCTGTGGGGCGTGTCATGGCCTTTGGTGTCATAGCCGACAGAGAAATCCTCCGCCAGCTTCAGCGCCGCCTCCTTGCTGCTCAGGCCGAACAGACGGGCGGTAAAATCAATCACATCCCCGTCCGCCTGACAGCCGAAGCAGTGGAACCGGCGGTCAACCTTCATGCTGGGATGTTTGTCATCGTGGAAGGGACAGCAGGCCATCCCATTTCTGCCTACTGGAACCCCATAAATTTCCGCAGCCTGCCTTGTGGTGACAGACTGCTTTACCGCTTCAAATACATTCGATTGTCTCACCTCCAGACAGAGAAAAAGGCACCCGTTTCCGCAGAAAATCAGATGCCTCATAACTCCATATCGTGTTTCTTAGTCGGAGCGATCCGCCCCTCACGGTCCCAGCGTTCCTGGTTATCCCGGTCAGCGTCAACTCTCGCCCTTGCAAGACGTTCTTTCATCGTCTCCCTGGCTTTTTTCTTGATCTGTTCCTTACTGGCCTGCTTGACCTCCGGCTGCATAAGCGTTTTCTGGATTTTTGCCAGGGCGTTCTGCATGACCCGCTTGATTTTTGTGATAACACCATCCAAACGGGCGGCGGCATAGTCACGCTCTTTTTTCGATGCCTTCCGTTCCGGTGAAAGCACCCATTTTTTCGTTTCCTCCACCAGACGAATATCTTCTTTGTGTGTCTCCTGCCGGACGGTATCGGTCACCACCTCCACCGCCTTGTCGTAGGCCGCATCAGAAACATCATCCAGCAGCGTCTCCACGTCCTCAATTTTGATCGTCAGCTCTTCCAGCTTCTGCTCCTGCGCCGCCAGCTGCTCCTTCTGCTTCATCAGGATATAGTCCTGCTTTTCCAGATACTCCCGCCCGCCGTAGGACGGCTCCTGATCCAGATGCAGCCCATGCCGCTTTGTGATGTCAAACAAAATCGTCCGGCAGACCGCATCGAAGGTCTGTTTCCGGTTGTTGTGCCTGCCTTTTGGCTTGTCCGGGTTCGGGAGAGGGATGCCCAGTTCCTCCAGCGCCTTCTCCTGCTGGGGACACAGTTCCCCGTAGCGATTCTCACAGTCGAACACATGGCGCTCATGGATGTGGGGCGTCCCCTCGTCCAGATGGAGCGCCCAGTCTAAGATGTGGATATGGGAACCGAAGCGGCGCTCGAATTCCTCGTAGAACTCGTTGACGATACGAAAGAGCGTTTCCGGCGGGACGGATTCTTCCAGCGTGCCGATCTGGTAGATGCTTTCCTCCGGGCAGGTCTTGTTGTTTTTCAGCAAGTCCTCCACGGTGCGGTTGCGTTCCGTGTGCCGGGTTTTCTCATTCCGGGCGTTCTGCGCCTCCACATGGTCAGAATAATGCTCGTAGTAGTACATCCGCTCGATTTCCCCAAAGCTGAAATCCGGCTGCTCCGGGTTCTCCCGGAACTCGTGTGTCGTGAAGCCCCGATAGCAGTCCCAGTAGATGTTCTGTCTGGCTCGCTCGGCGTCGATGTGTTCGCTGTTCTCCACATCGAACCGGCGGTCATTGTGGCGGGGATTGTAGGTGCCATGCTTGCCGGAGCGCCCGTTGTGTCGTGTCAGTTTCAAACAATTTTCCTCCTTCCTGCGAAGATGTTCCGGGGACGGGGAAAGGCGGCGAAGCCGCAAATCCTGCGAAAGTCTGCGTCAGGTAATACCCAGTATAAGTTGACGCAGGCATCAACTTTCCCTGGGCAAGGCGCTTCGCCCTTGACCCGATGGGGCGGCTGCCCTCAACCCGCCAATGGGCGTTGCCCCTTGACCCCAGCAGTGCGCTGCCGCCCCTGCACCCCGGCACAACGGGCTGGCTGCCCTCTGTACTCCCGCACCGGCGAAGCTGGCTTCCACCGCAGAAGCGGTTTCCGCCAGTTTCACCGGCTCCGCATCTACACGTTTACGCCTTTCGGCGGGAAGTTGATACGGAATACGCCTGCGGAGATTGCCGGTCAAAACAGTGGGTGCAGACCCGTCATTTTTTCCGTAAATGCCTTGATTTCAGGCAATTTTTTCTTCCGCTCCCACCACTTGAAAGCCATGCTCCTTTGCGTACTCCCTTGCGGCGGCTTTCCGTTCCTCGCTGTAAGGCGGAATGAGCCGGATTGACAGCCGGGACTTGTCCAGCACATAGGTCACGCTGCCTTCCGACGTACTGCGCTCCAACCGGCACAGCAGCGGGTACTTCCGGCTGAAATCAGCCAGCCTGCGCTTCAAGCTGGCGTTGAAGGTGTAAACGCTGGCAAGGTTCTCCGCCTCGTTCCAGTTGATGATGGTTTCTTTCTCATACTTAGACAGCTTCATCATAAAAAACCTCCTCATATTCCATTTCACGGTTACGCTGTTTTCTCTTTTTCGTTCTCGTGGGAATTGCCACCGCTATCCAGCCAATTAAAAAAGGCTTTCTTGCTGATTTTAATCAACCTGCCACTGCGCACCACAGGAAACCCCGGTGTGTGTACCAGCTCATAGGCGCTGGCTCTGGAAATTCCCATGATATGCTGAATATCCGTAACATCCAAAATCAGGGGCAAAGCGTCATAGTCGTTCCATTTTGTTTTTTCTTTCATATCGGTGTTCCTCCTTTATTTGAATTGATTGATATTTCATTTTCCGCATATTTGCCGTTCTACCTGTCCCGTTTCCTTCATGCTGCCCTGCTCGACATACATGAGTCACCGATTTCTCGATGCGCTCGCCCTCCGTTTCAGGAGAGGTCATGGCGGTTTATCTCGGTTCAGACGGTCATTCAGTTGTCAAGGTACGTGATGGAATGAAATTACCATCTGACGTCATCATATCGCCACAAACTTGACAAAACAATAGTTTTGCAGTACCATGAGTGTAACGGATATAACAGAATTATAAAATTACCATAATGCAAGATGAGGGAATTGTATGAACTTTGAATTTGTGCGGCACGAACCGCTTTATGACCGTATTCTGCTGGTGCTGACGCTGGACAGACAGAAAATGAAAGAGCGTATTTTGATTGGAGAAGAACTGCAAATCCGGTTTCGTTTACAGGGATATGACGATGCCGAGGTGCTATGTGATGTTACACGCCCTTTGGGAACTATGCTTTCAGCCTTTGAACATGATCCAGACGGTAAATGGAATCGCCTCGGTTTAATGCCACTGAGAGAATCGCTTCACTCTAACCGGTGGAAGCAACCAGAACTGGAACAGGTGTCCGGTGATTTCCTGGCAAAAAAATATCTCACCGGTGATCCGGTGAGAATGTATGTGGCACTTCGTACCTGGAATGAATATTTAAAGGCAAGAGAACCACGAGACCGGGAATCTGCCTGTGAACGTTTTATTGGGAAAATAAACGGCTTCACAGCCTTATTTATGGGGAATCCACCCCTTGACCTTGATGAGGATACAGGAAAGCCCAAGCATCTGAATATTGCTACGCATATTTATGGTTCTGTACCGCATGAAGATACCCGGCTTGACCTCTGGTATCCGGACAGCAAACGGAAAATGGAGTGTGTTGCTGCCTATTCATCCCTGTATCCGCTGATGATCTATTATCTGAGTCGTCTGAACGATTGGGGGCTTTATTTCCGAAAATGCAAAATCTGCGGGAAAGTATTCCTTGCCAAGAGCCATCGGTATGAGCTGTGCAGTGATAAGTGCCGCAAAAAACAGTCCCTCCAAAACAAGCGTGAGTTTGATGAACGAGCCAGAGAAAACAATTATGATCTGCTTTACAAAAATGAGTGCCAGAACTGGCGAAACAAAATCAATAAAGCAAAGAAAACTTCTGGTTTTCCTTCTGAGCGTCTGGAGGAAATGTTGGCCGCTTTTGAATCCTTCAAAAAAGAAGCCTTGCAGCGCAAACAGGCTGTAAAAAAGAAAACAGCCAGCCCAAAGGAATTTTCAGGCTGGCTTCTCCGGCAGAGTAATATTATTGTGGAACTGGCTGAATCAAAAAACTGACACTTCAGCAGTAAATCATTTCAGAACGAATAATTTCTTCTGCTCGGTTGCGTAAGTTGTTCATTGCCCTGACCCACGCCATCTGATCACGAGTTTTCAATTCTTCCGTAATTCCTTCAGCTTCTTTCATCTGGGCAATAATACAATCCAGCCGGTTCTGTGCCTGCTCATTCAGATCTGCCAGATATGTCCATAGTTTGCCGGACAAAATCAGGTCATTATACCGGGCTGGATGATACAGTTCCAGATAGGCTTTGTGCATCCGCCCCCAGATTCCAATGGGGCGGTTTTCTTTCGGTAACTGCAAGTTCGGAATGTAATAGTCACCGACCAGCGTATAGCTGATGCCGTTTTGACAGGTTTTCTTTGGTAAGTGTTCCATAAGCGACCTCCTGTATTCGATTTTTCTCCGAATCCAGCCGATCGTGTCCCTGTTCATGTCAAATTCAAGGCAGCTGAACTCTTCATCAACAAGTATGGCACATCCCGCCCGGTCTGCTGGTAGTTCACGCTGCTGGAGCCGCTGCGCCCCTTGGATACACTGCGCGTCCGGGTATCCAGCGTTTCCTTTCCCAGTAGCTCAGAGATATATTTGAAGGTGCTGACCTCGTTGCCGCCCAAGTACAATAGAGTGTCCGCGTTACCGATCAAGCCCTCCCAATCGTCCTTGAACAGCGCTTTGAGAGCGGAAATGTTCTGCAAAACAATGGTGGACATGATGTTGCGGCTGCGCATGGTAGCTTGCAGCTTGCCGAAATCATCTGGGAGAGAGACATTACAAAACTCGTCCATCATCATTCGCACGGGAACGGGCAGCGCCTTGAAATACTGCATACGTTCTAGACATGTGCAAGCAACCATCATCATTCGCACGGGAACGGGCAGCGCCCCCTGGTGTACCTTGTCGGCCTGATAGTAAAGGCTCTGAAAGGCGCAGGTGTAGAGCATACCCACGATGTAATTAAAGGTGCCGTCATTATCCGGGATGATGGCGAACACAGCCTGCTTGCGCTCTCCCATTTTTTCAAGTTCCATGTCGTCCTTGGCGGTGATATTCTGGATCTCCGGCAGGATAAAGGCGGACAGCCGCACTGCTGCGGAAATTAGGATGCTTTTTGCCGTCTTGCCCGCCGCCTGTTTGTAAATCTTATATTCCCGCACGGCAATGTGATTTGGGTATTCCTCCTCCAGTGCCTCAAACAGAAGGTCTAAGGGAGATCGGTAGTCATCGTCGTCCTCTTTGGCTCCGCCGTTTTCGATCATGTAAATGAGCATTTCAAAATTCTGCTCCTCCGGCGGCGCTTCGTGGATCAGATACAGAATGAGGGCCGTATCCAGCGCAATTTCCGAGCGCTCCCAGAACGGGTCATTCTGCTGCGCGCCTTTGGGCGTGGTGTTTTTGATGAAATTGTTTACCAGTTTCATCACATCTTTATCGTCCTTGATGTAGGCAAAGGCATTGAAGCTGTCTGAATGGGATGGGTCGATCAGGTCGAACATCTTAATAACATAGCCCTTTTGGAGGAGCAGCGGCGCTACCGCCCGGAGCGTTTCCCTCTTGGGGTCTGTCACAAGAAAGCTGCAATTTGCCTCCATCAGGTTCGGCTTCACAAAAAAGCGCGTCTTACCAGCACCAGAGCCACCGATCACGATTTGCAGCAGATTGCGGCGGTGCATTTTGCCGTTCAGGCTCATGCGGACATTCTGCGTCAGGATGGTGTTGTTGCGCGGGTCTTTGTCCCGGTATTTGGCGTTCAGCCGCTTGGCGCTGCCCCATTTGGCGGAGCCGTGTTCTTCTCCCGGCCTGCGGTTCTCGCGGGTCGAGAGGTATAGCGCCACGGCAAAGCCATAGGCCGCCAGTGCCCACAGTATAAATTTCGGCGTATGTGGCGTCCACCGCACAGAAAAGGGATGCTCCATCAGCCACGAAAACCGCCCCATCAGCGTAAACACGGTCATTCCGGCCTTATACTCTGTTGCAAGCAGAGCTGCCAGCCAAAGCAGCATCGGCACAGGCAGCAGCCACAGCAGCGGGTTCTGATTTTGATTTTGTCTCATGCGGTTCTCCTTCTTACGCAAAAAGGGCTGCTCCTTGTGCGGGAGCGGTCCTTGAAAATGTGTCTCAAATTGAGACATATTTTGAAAAGCGCCCCGCCGATAGCTTTCGGCGGGGCAGCTGACGGGTTCGTTGGCACTGAGTTGGGTGTGAAGCGCTCCCAATATAGCAAAAGCCGCTGTCAGCGGCTTTTGGGGTGTCCTCCCCTTGATTACCCAACGAGCCAGTGAGCAGCCCCGTCAAGGCTCAGCCAGTGCGCGCACTGGCTGACTCCGCGCCTGATTGCGCCAGCAATCAGGCGGCCTTGACAGGGATGGGCGATGGCTCATACTCCCCAAAGGGGAGACACCCCCTGTTGTCGGGGCTTTACCGGGTGGGACGATGTACCGGGGCACGGCTGCGCTGTTTGCCCATCTCCAGATTCTTTTCGATGGAGCGCCCAAACTGCTTGCTGGTATCCTGAATGTTATCAAGGGCCTGTTGGCACTCCTGCGGTTCCCACCCCTCATAGAGGGCGGCGAGGTTCGACATATCTGGCATAGGCCGTTCAATTCCGTATCTGCGGCAGAGAATGTAGGAAATGCTCTGTGCGTCCAACTCACACTCGCTGCGGTCATAGCTGGAATTGGCACCTTTGGCATGGAAACGGCTGTGGGCCACCTCTGCGGTGATCGCCGCAAAGGCTTCGTTGTCGGGATAGTCCGGGTTGATGGCCAGTTCCAGATTGGCGGCGTCATAAAAGGCAGGGGCAGGGAGTTCCTTGTCGATGACCACTGGCACAACGGCATAGTTCAAAACGGTGGTCAGCGCCGCCTCCATTTCCTTGCTGTCATTCTGCAAGGTAATCCGGGAAATATCCCGGCCCTGTGTCTGCTTGATGTCATAGGCATCCGCCAGCGTATAGCCGCGCCCCATGGGAGAACGGGCAAAAATCTTTACTCCGTTGCTCTTTTCACTGTCCATAACGGAGCGGCTCAGCGTTTTCCAGCGGTCACGAGTTCCAAACACGGTGGCCTCCGGGTTGCCGAACATCACCAGCGCGATATTGCCGGCACTGTAAGAGGGGTTGTCCCCCTGCATCTCCAGATAGCGGGCGTATGCTTCGGGATTACATGATCTCCGTAATACCGGCATCCTGCATCGCCGTAGTATTTTCCCTCTCGGCCTGCTGGGCTTCTTTCCACTTCGTATCGTTTTCGGCCTTACGGCTCACGATCTGTTCCAGATTTGCCATACAAAAAATTCCTCCTGTTATCTTGATTTCTGCTGTGTGGGCTGGGAACGCTGCTTTGCCTGACCGTCCCGCATCCCCGCAGCGGTTTTCTGCAACACGGCCAAACGGCCTTTTACCGTGGGAATATCGCTGATTTTTTCAGCCGTGTCAGTAGTCCTCGTCATCCGGCTCGTCCTCGATGGTGTCGAGCCATTCCCGCGCTCTGGTGAGGAGTTCCCTTGTTGAGTGCGGGGGACGGCTTTTTTTGCCGCAGTGTCCTCCTGCGTCTGCATGGGGGCAGGATAGCCCCGGCGTTGCATGAACAGATTGACCTGCGATACAAAGTCCGTGTTGGTAACAAGTGCTACCAGTCCGTCATCCTTCTTCGTGTCACGAATCGCCGCAAAGAGGATATTCGGCTTGGCATATTTGCGGAAGTCCTCTAAGTCCTCTGCCTTGATACAAAAGGTTTTCAGCTCCTTCTCATCACGGAGCAGACGCTTCATGCTGGTTTTGCCGACAAGCTTCTTGTTGTCCTTCGCCAGCGCATATAAAAAGGCGGTCAGGTTCTTGCAGCCTGCCGCCAACAGCTTGATGCTTTCCTCCGTCAATTGGATGCTTTCTTTGACCATCAGATCGGCCACTTCGCCACTTGCATCCATTTAATTACACCTCCCGGTTTTCAAATATTCGATCAGTTCCATCATGGTACATTGTGGGGCGTAACGCAGACAGCGGCTTATCATCTGCTTGATATGCCTCTCTCGCTGGGTATTGGGGAGCCGGTCAAAAAGCACTACATCTCGGACGAGTTCAGGATAGTCCATTAAAATCACACTCCCACGGCGGACATCGCCCTCCATGTACTCTGCATGAAGCATCATAGTTAAAACCGGCCAGCAGGTCTGTACCTCAAACATAGTGAGAAGCCTATTGGCATCACTGCCGACGGTATAGACCTCAGACAGCGCCATCAAGCGAAAACGGTCTTTTCGGGCCAGAAAGAGATCATCGCTATATCCGTTTTGTGCTAAAATCTCCAGTTCTGCTTTCAGGCTGTCACAGTTGATGGGTTGGTACGCCGCAGTCAGTTCCAACACTTTGCTTAGATCTGCTTTTATCAGTTTTTTCATGGCGGCTCCTTTCTTCCTGTATTTTGATCTGTGCCTGCACGGCTGGAATATCACCTTCGATGCGAGCGCATAACTTCAGCTCCCGGCGCAGTATCCGCAGCCGTGCGGTGATCGTGCCAATTTCCTCGGAGCAGGCCGCATCCTCCGGCAGCCGTCGGTGCAAACGGTAAAGATCGGCACGGCGGTCAGTCAGATTGTCTATCTCCGCTTGCAGTGCATCCATCTGCATGGACAACTGTTCTGCGCTGTCGATGCGATTTTTCCGCAGGTAGTAGAATTGCTCCTGATAGCAGTCAAACTTGATGACCTCCGCCCGTGAGACTGGGGCCTTGTGCCGAGATGTCGGCTTTCTCAGCAGATAAAGGTATTCCAGATACAGAAGCCGGATACCCCGTGTACGGCCCGCCTTTAAGGGCAAATGGCCTTTCACACGGTATCGCCGCCCATAGGGGAAATACCGCTGCGGCAGGATGGGCGTGTGGTTGCTAATCTGCGGTGCCACGTCGGTGCGTCCGGCAATCAGCCGGGAAAATATTTCCGCCTCGCTATACCCAGTTCCCAGCTTGTCCAAACGCAGAAAACGCTGGCCCCCCGGCGGCTTGACCGCCGCATGGGTCACTTGGGGATACCGCTTGACTTGATAGCCCATTTTCACCAACTCTCCCCAAAAAGAACGCATGGTGTAGGCGTTGGCGATGGCGGTGTCTATGTCCGCACGGGCCAGCCCCCGGAAATTGGGCTTCCCCGCCTTTTCTGCCTCCCACTCGGCACGGCTGACGGATGGCTCACTGGATTCAATAATCGACAAGCCATGCTCCAGACAGATCGCATCCGATGTGCCCCGGATACCCACCCCTGAGCCGCCCAGCAAGTCCGAAATACGGTCACGGTACATGGAACCGTCCACAAAGGACACGCTGTTGAATACGATATGTGAATGTAGGTGCGCCTTGTTCAAATGCGTGGACACCACTACTTCGTATTTATCCGCCAAAAGCCGCTGTGCCAATTCGACGCCGATGGCGTGGGCCTGCTCCGGCGCGACCTCACCGGGGGCAAAGGACTGAATCACATGATAGCCCTTGCGCTTGCGGCTGGTCTTGCCCCAGCGGCGCTTGGTGTCCATCATGTCCGCGTAGGCGGTTTCCCGGTCACAGTTCAGAGCGGTTTCAAAACAGTCCTGCTCGGTCTTATCCCGGTTCATGGCGTAGTCCAGCACCGCTTCCAGAGAAGTCTTTTCCTCGTCCTGCGTATAATTCAGGCATCTGTCCAGACGATTGTGAATGACGATGATTTTCGTATATGCCATTTAGAGCCGTTCCCTCACAAGCCGCGTGGCCTGCCGCACCAGCCGCAGGGCCTCCGTAATTTCATCCCCGGTGGCCGTGCCCCTTGTGTTGGCCTGATGGGCTAACTGGTTAATATTGTTCCCGATGGCGGACAGTGCCCGAAGCAGGTCGGCATAGGCGTCAGGGGGACGGGGGCGGAGGTTCACGCCCATGATAAGTTGCCTCACCAGCGGCTCCTTCTTTAGGCCGGTCACCTCCGCCTGCTGGCACAGGTGGGCATACTCAGCAGCGTTCAGGCGGAGCGTCATAGTCTTTGCAGTTTCTCGCATGGTCGTTTCCTTTCTAAAAAATAATGCGTCTCAATTCGAGACGCATTTCGACGCACAATTCAATTTTGGTTCTGTACAATAGATAGTGCTGAAATTAGGTAGTATTTTCCGGCCAAAACTTTCGGTTGACAGTTTTAGCAGAAAAGGCTATACTAATTACAGTGATTAGGTTACAGATGCTCGCGGGGCCTGTGACCGGGGGAGTCCCTGCGGGGGCTCCCTTCTTGTTTATACAGAGATCTACGAGGTGATTCGAGTGCCGAAGCCGTTCTTGACTTACAAACAGCAAATTCAGAAATTGAAGGACAAGCATTTGGTTATTCACAATGAAGTCAATGCGGCAGAAGAACTCCGCTTAAACGGTTATTTTGCACTCATCACTGGCTATAAAAGCCTGTTCAAAAATCCCACCACTAAGGATTATCGAGACGGGACAACCTTTGATGATATTGTCGCACTCTATGAATTTGATGCTCGGTTACGGGAATTAACTCTCCGCCACCTTCTGCATATCGAACGGCACATCCGCTCCGCTCTGAGTTATGCTTTTTGTCAGAAGCATGGAGAGCAGCAATCTACTTACCTTGATCCTAACAACTATGACCTGCATCCGAAAAATAATGCGTATCAGGTCAATAAGCTCATTACTCGTTACCTAAAACCTTTGCTTGACAAGCGCACAGAGCATTTGTATATCGAACACTACAAACAGCAGCATCAAAATGTTCCGCTGTGGGTCTTAATCAATGCGCTTACTTTTGGCACGATTTCAAAAATGTACCAATACTCCACATCTGATATTCAGTCCTCCATCAGCAGGGAATTTGAAGGGGTCAATGAAGGTCAGCTTCGGCAAATTCTTCAGGTCTTGACTGACTTCCGAAATGTATGCGCCCATAATGAGCGGTTATTTTCGTTCCGCTGTTCCCAGCATGAAATTCCGAACCTTCCACTGCATAAGAAGCTGAACATTCCGATGCAGGGAACACAATATCTTTATGGAAAACGCGATTTCTTTGCGGTTTTACTGGCGTTTCGCTATCTGCTCCCTAATAAAGAATTTATCGAATACAAGCGGCATTTGAGCCAGTTAATTCACAAAGCAGTAACAGAAAACCATCAAATCAGTGAAGCGGAACTGCTTGCCCTTATGGGCTTTCCTCACAACTGGAAAAAAGTTACAACCTATCACAAGGTTTGATTTCACGAAATGCGTCTCAATTGAGACGCATTTCGACTTTTATCGCACGGGGTCTTAGGGGTACGCCCCTAACCAACGGAATTTTGATGTCAAAATTCCATGCTGGCTGGGACAGCGACGCAGAGCGCCGCTGTCCTACCGTGTCGGGATATGTTTCCCTTTGGCTACGGATTTACTCTGCTCTTCCCGGCTTTTTTCAGGTGGCTTGGCGCATGACTCTGCCATATCCACATCGTCCAGACAGGCCAACAGGTCATCCACTGTCTGCTTGCTTGGTTCTGATTTGTCAGGAGGGGCCAGTGTGTATCCGGGGGCCAGATGGCCGTTGATGCTGAACATCCGTCTGCACTCATTGGGAACCGGCGGGGACAGCTCCCGAAACAGGTGACAGTACAAATCAAAACGGCCCTTAATGTAATGCTGTGCCGCCTCCATAGTGGGGTATTTTTTCTTGTCCTGCCGCGCCACATAGATGCTGTCGCCCCAGTAATTTGTATATTTGGGGTCTGGCTGCTTAGGGGCGTTGTAAACGATCCCCCAGCTGACAAGGTAACTATCGGCGGCCTTTTCATAGGAGATTCGATACCGCATGATATAGGTGCGGTTGCTGATCTCCCATACCCCATTCTCCCCCTCCTTCCACTCATTTGAAGTATGTGCGACCTCTGGGGTATGGACATATTCCAGTGCTCGTTCCAGCAGCATGGTCTGTGCGGCCTGCTCGTCCCACGCCTCCGCCAGTTTTTTCAACTGGGCATACAGATCCTTTTCCAGTGCGATGCTGGCTTCCTTGCGCCGCATGATTTCTTCTCCCGCCAGCCCCACCAAAGGGGCAATGTGAGGACCGGCCCTCCAATCATTGAAGGAAATTCTGTGCTGGATCGTCACCTGCTGGCCGGGCGTGATACCGTCTTGGTACGCGTTCAGATAATAAAAGCTGTCCTTATCCGACATGGCCTGAATCCCCCTATCTGGCCGGTGTAGCCGGCCGTTTCTTTGTTTTTGGCCGCCAGCCCTTTTGATACCGATGCTCCATAGAAATAACGCGGTACAATTCCGCTTCGCTTTTGGGACAGCAGCGGAAGCTCTTGATTGCTCCGTAATCAAAGAAGATTTCTTCCCGCTGCTTTCTGTACTGCTCCATCGGCATACGAAACTTCTCCCCGGAGTAAAAAGTAAGCTCCACATCCTCAAAGGGAATAGCAGCTTTTATGACCCGCTGTACTTGATCCCGGTAATTCAGCTTTACCACATAGCCCATAGGAGCTGTTCCGCACTGCCCGGTAATGACAATGCGGTAGGCTTCGATACCAGCAGGCATATTTGCATAATGTGTCCATATCTTGTAGCCATCGCTCTCCCGAAGAAAAGCGTCCCGTTCCAGCACACACCATGTTCCGTTTGGACGGGACATGAAGTAGAAAACGCGCTCATCCTGATTGGGGCTGTCCAGCGCATCCCTCAACTTTTGCGCGTCCAGTTCAAAATCGCTCTTATAGTGCTGCGTGTTCCGGGACACGACCTCATCGAGAAAGGCGATCAGGCTGATTTCTTTTCCCACGGGCATTCCTCCGTTTCTGTGCTGGTTTTTCCTGTACTGGCTGTGACAACTCTTTGGGCGGGTCGATGCTGTCGATCAATTCCGCGGCAGTGTCCCGTATCCGCTCCAACGATGCTCTCAGCTGGGTCAAGTCTTTTCCGCGGCTCCAACCGGCTACATACCCAAATGAATAGTCGGAAGTGTCGATGCCGAAATGCTGGCAGACTACATAGGCTACGCTCTCGGCCTCCACCTCGCGGGAAGAACGCTGCTCACTCCGATTTTCTTCTGGAGCAGCACCCTCTTTCGGCGCATGGAGTTTTGCGTGGCTGACCTCATGGATCATGGTCTTGATGGTCTGCACTTGGCTCATATCCGGCTGCACCAGAATGCGCCGCTCTGCAAAATTGCAGCAGCCAAAGGCAGCGCCGGGAAAGGCTTCAATGCTGATGGGATAGGGTGAGAGGTGACTAATCGCCTCGGTTATGCGTTCGTAGTCCACCACACCTCCGGTCAGCTTGTGAACAAGCTCCGGCAGCGGCTTCCCCTCGGTCTGGCTCACATCGAACACAGTGACTGTCCGAAAACCTACGCGCTGCACCAGTTGGATGGTCGTGGCTGTGGAGCCGTCCGGGGCCGTTTCCTCCACTTCCTCCCGTCTGCGGTAAGGACAGGGGGCGAGTATGGTGATACCATGCTCGCCCCGCTTGACCTGTCGGCCAAATTTTCTTTTCCAATCGTGATAACCTGCAACATGAGAAGCATTCGGACACTGCATGAAAATCAGCATGGCGTTGCCAAAACTGTAATGATGGAACTTCGACATGGCCGTGAGGTATGCCGCATATTGGCCGCTTTGGAAAATATCCGAAACGCCCTGCTCCAGCTGGTCAGTCAGTGCCTTCAGTCGCTCACTTGCGGAAAGCTGTTCTTGCATCGTACTTTACTCCCGGCCGGGTGGCGTATCCCGGCCTTTCTCACGGCCGGAGCCGCCTGCTGCCTTGGGCTGCACCTTCAGCGTAATGGGGGTGTTACCCTTCGCTCCGATCAGAATTTCCGCACTGTGAAACTCCTTCTTGTAAGCTTTGACCTGCTCCGGGGTCAAGGAACAGAAATCTTCCTCACCTAAGCCGCAGACGAAAAAGTTACCGAACACACCGCCATATCCGCCAGGCACACTGCGGTTGAAGGGCAAGTCCAAGAACAGTCCCTCGTCATTACAAACCTTATGTGGTGAACAACATAACGTCTGTAATGCGTAGTTAGTTGTTATGTGTAGCATTATTGAATCTCCTTTCTAATCTCCTGATTTTACTTGGTTATTGGCAGTTCACAGTCTTGTGTTACTCTACATAACGTAGAGGCTGACTCTCTGCTAATAATCACAGGAGGTTCGTACAATGTCAGAAATAATATCTATTCCCATCCTTGAACTGATGGAAAAAACGGAACAATGGTTGTTAAACCAAGGTTACAAAAAGAACACGCTCGGTGTTTACAAAGCAACATGGAATAAGTTCAGAGCTTATTCATCATCACCTTTTTACGATCGTGAAACAGCGGAGAAATTCCTACTTCGCTATTTCGGTGTCGATGCGAATGCCATTGATCAAAAGCTTGATATGCGAATGCGGCACGCCAGACGTCATATGAGCGCACTTGATGAGTTTTTAAGGACCGGTGAGATCTGTCGCAGAAAAATCCGGGGAATAACAACAATAGCTGATGATGGATTTGATTTGTTCTTTTCAAGATTTCTGGATTTCTGCAGAGAGCAAAACTATTCAAAATCCTGGCTGGACAATACCATATCCGGACTAAGAATCTTTTTGCTGGCAACTCATGTGTCCAATACATCAACGCCGGAGGGCATTGATATGGATACTATTAACTGCTTTTCAGAGGCCATGAGAAGCGCCGATGAAATCTGTATGAATGTTCGTAGAATGCGTTGCCGTCAGGTTGCTGTGTATCTTCATTGGTTATATCAACACGGAATCACAAAGCAAGATTATTCTCTTCAGCTTCCTGAATTCAAAAGGACCCCGGCCAAGCTGCCGCAAACATGGTCAAAGGAAGAGATAGAGCAAATTTTAGCAGCTATTGATACGGAAAATCCAACAGGCAAGCGCAACTATGCCATGTTCCTACTCATGGCAAGAACTGGTCTCAGGATTAGTGATGTTGTATCCTTGAGATTCTCAAATATTGATTGGAAAAACAGTACCATCTCTCTTTCGCAACAGAAAACCGGCAACAATCTCGGATTGCCGTTAAGCAAAGAACTGGGGATGGCCATTATTTCATATCTCAAAGATGGACGTCCCCAGTCATCGTCGAACTTCATTTTCCTTCGTCACACTGCTCCATATGACCCTTTGGATTACCACAACAACTTTAATCCAGAGCTTCGGAAGTATATGCGCAGAGCAGGAATTACCGTGCCGAAAGAAGGACATGCGGGTGTTCATACGTTTCGACATTCGTTTGCCACAAATCTGCTTAAGGACGAAGCATCGCTTCAGGACATATCTCAAATATTGGGGCACAGCGACATCAACGTAACAGAAACATATCTGCGAGTTGATATTGAGCAACTTCGCCTGTGTTCGCTGGATTTGGAGGTGCTGTAATGAAGCAATTTCACTTTTTGAGCAATCTTTCGACATTGATGGAGCTATACCTGACAACTCGAAATGAAGAAGGCTATCTTCCAGATCACTACGGATACTATCTGCAGGAGCTTGATTGTCTATCTAAGGCTATGCAAAATGAGTCGTTTGTAACAAGGGAACTCGTTGAAGCATGGGACTCAGCGAAACCATATCTCTCAAACCGTACAAAGATACAGCGACATAATACCATTCGTAAATTTGCAGCCTTTGCTTTCGCTAACGATGGTATATCTTATGTCCCGGATACAAGTAAGCTGAAAGGCAACTCCACATTTGTCCCGCATATTTTTACCGTCGACGAGATATCCCGCATATTAAATGCTGCCGATAATCTACCATACAGAAAAAATGCACCCACGAGACATCTGGTAATCCCGGCTGTCATTAGGCTGCTGTATTCCTGCGGTTTGCGCGTTAATGAAGCGTTAAGGCTAAGAACTACTGATGTTGATCTGGAATCCGGTGTGATTTCAATTTTTAACGGAAAAGGCGGAAAAGATCGACTTGTCCCCATTCACAGCAGCCTTTCTGAGTATTTAAGAGAATAAGCGGGGCGTTGAACAGCGTGGTGAGCAGGTATGCGCGGATATTACGGACTTGTGTGGTATTGCGGCGCAGACACTCAAACACATAGACCATCAGCGAGTAGTCCAGCCGGTAGAAGCGGGCTTGCACCTGTGGTAGCGGGATATTCTCACCGCCGATCCGTACCGTTGACTGTGTGGAACACATCACATCCGCCATCAGCCCCACGACCTCATCTACATCATCGGCATTGAACTGTTGACAAAGAAACGGGTACTCGATATTCTCTTTGATCTCTCTCAGATACTCGCTTCTATCCATCCATCCCGGCTGCTCGGCGGAAGGCGATGGATGGATAGATTGATTTTTATAGCTAAAATCAGTTTGATTAGATTCAATATAATTACCGTCTGATTTTCCGAAGTCTGCACTTCGGAAAATCGGAAGTCTTGACTTCGGATTATCGGAACTCTTGACTTCTGATTTTCCGACTTCTTGACTTCCGATTTTCGGAAGTCTGGGAGTCTCCTGCGGCGCAGGGGTTTCAGCAGGTACTCGGCGGGTAGTGAAGCGTTTGACATAGATTTTTGTTGGTCTGCCTTGCCCTTGCTTTACTCGCTCGATCAGACCGCAACCTTTATCTGTATCCAGTTCGGACAATAATTTGACAGCCTTTTCGTGACCACAATTTAAGTCCTCTTGTATCTCATCCAGCGTGTAAAAAATATAGACCCGCCCAGCGTCATCATACCAGCCGTTCCGGGCAGACAGGCCCATTCGGTCAAGCAGGAGGCCATACAGCAGCTTTGCGTCCGTGGAGATTTTCTTGAATTGCTGCCCGGCAACAAGTTGGCGTGGAATACGATAAAAAGAAAATTGACTGCTTTCGTCTCCGTAGTAGTAGTCAAATACAGTTGAGCCGTCCACTTTTCCACCTCCTAAAATAAAAAAAGCACCCTCCAACGAGAGTGCTTTGGATGCGAACATATCGTCCGAAATCTTCAATTTTCAACATTCCCCCAAGGGGATGCGAACCGTATTGTTGCCGTTGTGTTGACATCCCAACAATATGCGAGTTATAATGCAAGAAAGTTTCTTTGACCTATTTGTAGACATTTTCAGCCTAAGAATGAAACGAGGCCATATACATTTTCTAATTTTTTGCGACAAAATTCTGTGTATGAGTGTCGATTTTCGGATGGTTTGGGGGGGCATATAAGTGAACCGTTTGGGAGAGCGTACGGTTCGCATCCGTAAGGTCGAGAGTTCGATCCTCTTCGTCTCCACCATAAAAACCACTCCATCGGAGTGGTTTTTCTTTTTCGTTAACGCTTCACTGGAAGTTTTTGTTTGGGGGTATCTTATGAAAACCGCATTGATCACCGGCGCGTCCCGGGGAATTGGCCGGGCCGTGGCCCGGGAATTAGCTCATCAGGGCTGGGCTGTAGGCATCAACTACCTGAATCGGGCGGACAAGGCCCAGGAACTGGTGGAGGAGCTGACGGCAGAGGGCTGTCATGCCGCCATGTTCCAAGCCGACGTCGCGGACAGCGCTGCCGTGGCCGAGATGGTCCGGAAGCTGGGTGAGACCTTCAGCCCGGTAGAATTGGTGGTAAACAACGCCGGTGTGTCGGGTCAGGGGCTGTTTCAGGACACCACCGACGAGATGTGGGACCGGTATCTGGCGGTAAATCTGAGCGGCGCCCGGAACACCGTCAAGGCGGCCCTCCCCCACATGATCTCGGAAAAACGGGGCTGCATCGTAAATATTTCCTCCATCTGGGGCCAGCGGGGGGCGAGCTGTGAGGTGGCTTACTCCTGCACAAAGGCGGGCATCATCGCCCTGACCCGGTCGTTGGCTATGGAATTGGCCCCCTCCGGCATCCGGGTAAACTGCGTGGCCCCCGGCGTCATCAACACTGATATGGTCCAGGTGCTGGGGCAGGAGACCGTGGAGGAGCTGATCCGCGAAACGCCTCTGGGCCGTTTGGGCACACCGGAGGACATTGCCTACGCCGTGGCATTCTTTGCCTCGGAACGGGCAGGCTTTATCACCGGTCAGGTCCTCACCGCCGACGGCGGCTTCATCGTATAAAGCTTCATGCATGGCAGCGCACCGCGAACATGCGCAAATGCCAGTGCGTGAAGGTTTCGTGCATCATTTCCGGTTGCCCCGCAGGGGCGAGGAAATGGCACATTTCTTATTTTGCTATGCTTTTGCACAGCAAAACCGCACAACAAAAGGACTGCCGCTTAGCGGCAGTCCTTTATCGTTGACTGACCTCCCAGGCGTCCTGAAAGATCAGATCATCCACATCACCCATAGGCTTTTTCGGCTCCATACGCTTCCCTCCTTTGCGATATCTGCATTTGCAACTTACTCAGTATATGCCGCCGAAGGTGAAAAATTGCACGAAACCGTGCATCGGAATTAAAAAAGCCGTCCGGGACGTCCCCTTTACAAATGGCCTGAAAGTGTGTATAATATTTTTAATTATGTGCAAATATCTGCAAATGCGAGGAATTTAATCATGGAACTGACTCAAGGCATCCGGTTCGACACATTGGATCTGTCACCGGAAATTCTGCGTGCTTTAATGGAGCGCAATATTGTACAATCCACCCCGGTGCAGGCGGGCTGCATCCCCCCCATGCTGGAATGGCGGGACGTGATCGCCAAGGCCCCCACCGGTACAGGCAAGACCTTTGCCTATGGCATCCCCATCGTAGAGCATATCGACCCGGAGGACGAGAGCGTTCAGGCGGTGATCCTGGCCCCCACCCGGGAGCTTGCCATCCAGATCACCGATGAGCTGCGGATCCTCTACACCTATAAGCCCGGCATCCGGGCAGTGTGCCTGTACGGCGGCGCACCCATCGGCCGCCAGATCGACGCGCTGAAAAAACATCCCCAGATCGTAGTGGCCACACCGGGACGGCTGTCCGACCACATGAAGCGCCGCACCGTCCGGGTGGATACGGCGAAAACCGTGGTGCTGGACGAGGCGGATCGGATGCTGGACATGGGCTTCATCCATGACGTGACCCGGCTGCTGGACCGCATGGACAAGCGGAAAAATCTGGGACTGTTCTCCGCCACCATCTCCCGTGAGGTCATGGACATCGCTTGGGTGTATCAGCGGGACGCGGAGGAGGTCACCGTCCGGGAGGACGAGCAGAACAAGCCCGATATCAAGCAGTTCCGCATGGATGTGAGCTTCGACGGCAAGGCGGAGGCCATCGCCAAGATCCTGAACGAGACCGGCTTTGACCGCTGCATGGTGTTCTGCAACACCAAGGGCAACACGGAGCGCATCACCAAGTTCCTGCAGATGCGGGGCATCGACGCCCAGTGCATCCATGGGGACATTCCCCAGAAGAAGCGGGAGCAGGTAATGGATCTGTTCCGCAAGGGTAAGCTTCGGGTCTTTGTTTCCACTGACGTGGCCGCCCGGGGCATCGACGTGGATGATGTGGACATCGTGTTCAACTGCGACATTCCTGATGAAAATCAGGACTATGTCCACCGGATCGGCCGTACCGGCCGGGCCAAGCGGCAGGGCGTGGCCGTCAGCTTTGTGGCGGACTTCCCCTCCAAGATCCGGATCGACGATATTGCCAAGAACACCCGCAATGAGATCCTGCCTGTGAAGTTTGACGAAAACGGCAGCCTGACCATGGCATAACATAAAAGGAGTCCCTATGAAATTATGGAAGCGCCTGACAGCGCTGTGTCTCAGCGCTCTGGTGTGCGTTACCCTCCTGACCGCCTGCGGCCAGAAGGAATCGGCAGACGGCCGGGCATCTCTCTCCGTTTGCGTGGGTGAGACCCCCGCCACCTATGATCCCATCTACGCCCAGCAGATCGGGGACCAGACCATCCTGAACCACCTCTATGAAAATCTGATGCGGCTGGAAAAGGGCGAAAACGGCCAGACCACCGCAGTCCCCGGCGCCGCCAAAAGCGTGGACATGAAGGAGAACAGCGATGGCACCGTCACCTACACCTTCCGCCTCCGGGGCGGCAAGTGGTCCGATGGCGTAGAGGTCAAGGCCAGCGACTTTGTATACGCCTGGCAGCGTCTGGCGGACCCCGCCACCGGCTCCGTGTATGCCCCGCTGCTGTCCATTGTCAGCGGCTATGCGGAGGCTCAGGCCTCCGGCGACATGAGTCTGCTGGCGGTGAGCGCAAAAAGCAGCACCACCCTTGTGGTGACCCTGACCGGTCATTATGACTGGTTCCTGCGGGAGGTCTGCACCTCCATCGCCACCATGCCTCTGCGGCAGGATGTTGTACAGCGGCTCAAGCAAGAGGCGGATGCCGCCAACGATAATCTGAAAGAGGATGAGACGCCCCGTCGCTGGTGGTCCGATCCCACCCGTCTGGTGACCAATGGTCCCTATACTGCCTCCGCAGAGGACGAAAATGCTCTGACGCTGACGGAAAATACCGCCTACGGCAAAAAGCTGACCGGTCCGGAGGATCTGACCTTCCGCTTCGGAGACACGCAAACGGCGGAGGTCCTGTATGATCAGGGCGTGGTAGACGCTGTCTGGCCTCTGACGGAGGAGGAGATGGCAGAGCAGATGGAAGCGGATGAGACCTGGCAGGCAGAGCCTGTTCTGGAGACTTACTCCGTCATGTTCAACTGCAGCCGTCTGGAGGATGAATCCATCCGCAAGGCCCTGAGCCTGGTGATCGACCGGGAACAGCTGACCGCCATGGCGGGGATTACGGCACAGCCCGCCGAGGGACTGGTGCCCCCCGGTGTGCCGGAGGACAACGCAGATCTGGATTTCCGCGCCTGCGGCGGCAGCCTGCTGGACAACGATCCGGAAAGCTACGCCGACCGCTGCCAGGACGCTGTGGACCTGATGCAGAATGCCGGATATGACCGGGGCAGCGACCTGAGTGCGGAGCTGGGTGCTCTGGAATATCTCTATGTGGATCAGGGCAGCAACAAGACCGTGGCCATGGCCCTGTGCGGTATGTGGGGCCACTATCTGGGCGTGAACGTGACGCCCAGAGCCGTAACGCCGGCGGAGCTGGCCTCCGCTATGCGCAGCGGGAATTACACGCTGGCCGGTATGTCCGTCAGCGCCGTGTGCAGCGATGCGGAATGTTTCCTGATGGACTGGACCACCGGCAATCGGGACAACTTCCTCCACTATGAAAACAGCGCCTACGATACGCTGATGTCCATCATCGCCGGTGCAGAGGACGGCTCGGCCCGTATGGGCTGTCTCCATGACGCGGAGGACCTGCTGCTGGAGATCGACTGCGCCATATCCCCCCTCTACACGGTTGGAACGGCCTGGAAGCTGCGGGACACCTATCTGGGTGCCATCCGGGACCCCCGGGGCTGGTTCGACTTCCGGGGCGTGTATCTAAAGCCCGTCACCGTGCAGTAATTCCAACGGAACCAATGGAATACGCCGCGACCGCAATGAAATGCAAAAACAACGCAGCCGTTTTTGGGAGATCCTCCCGAAAACGGCTGCGTTTTTTATGTTCCAAACTCTTGCGGACAACTTTCTTACGGCTTCGCGTAGATTTTTCTTCCGGCGGACCAGACTGCCTGTACGGCCCCCTCCTGACGGCGGTACACCGCCCGTTCCAGCCGCTCCGCCGGAGTCAGGGTGCGGGGCTGGGGCAGTGTGTCATCCGCCAGTACGATGGCGTGAAGGGAATTTCCCGCGGCAAAGCCCGGCTGCTCTCCAAAGAAAGCGGCCCCGGCAGAGGTAGCCAGATACCACCCCTCCGCCACAGTGAGGAAGGGGGTGTTCCAGTCATCCATCATCCGCCGGGCCTTGGAAGCCCGGACGGCGGCCGCCGTCACGTCAAACAGATCCAGATGATCGCCCCCGGCGATGTCGCTGCCAAGAGCCACCTTTACGCCTTCGTCCAGCATCCTCCGTACCGGCGCCACGCCGGAGCAGAGATTCTGATTGGAGTCGGCACAGTGGACCACCGTTACCCCGGCGTCCTTCATGGCCTGCCGCTCCCGCTCGTCCGACCAGACGCAGTGGGCCATCACGGTGCGGTCATTCCAAAGGCCGTACTTCTTGTAGGTCTCCCAATACTGTCTGCAATCCGGGTGGAGCTGGCGTACCCAGTCCATCTCCGCACCGTTTTCCGACAGGTGGGACTGCACCGGCAGATCGCGCTCCGCCGCCAGCTTTCCCAAAAATGCCATCAGCTCATTCGTGCAGGAGGGGGTGAACCGGGGTGTCAGAATTGGCTTGATGTGCCGGAAATCCTGACAGGCATCCAGCCACCGCAGCGTTTCACGCATGGATTCCTCCGTGGTCTCCTCCAACACGCCGGGTGCGCCGTTGCGGTCCATATTCACCTTGCCAACATAGCCGGTGATCCCCGCTTTTTCCAGCTCATCCATCAAGATCAGGGTAGCGTCGGTGTGGAGAGAGGAAAACATACACACCCGCGTGGTCCCGTGGGACGCCAATTCCCCCGCCAGCTGCCGGTACACCGTCCGGGCGTAGTCCGGCTCCGCAAACCGGGCCTCCGTGGGAAAGGCGTAGGCATTCAGCCAGTCCAGCAGGGGCAGATCCATACCCATCCCCAGCATGGGATACTGGGGAGCATGGAGGTGCAGGTCCGCAAAGGACTGGACGATCAGATCGTCCCCGTAATCCTCCACGGCGGCTCCGGCATATTGCTCCGGCTGCACCGGATACACCCCGGTAATCACGCCGTTTTCAGCGATGAGATAACCGTGTTCCATCACATCCAGCCGGCCGCAGGCCGGCGCGGAAACGATATTTCCTTTCAGAATGGTGGTCATTGCGTCCTCCTTTCAAAACAAAAGAGCGCCCGCATAAGCGGACGCTCATAGCAAGATCTTAGGCGATCTCATAGAAACTTCCGCGCCTGAGACGATCCCATCAGCGGAATTATATGAGCCATATTTTCTTTTATAGTTTAATCATACCACGGCGCCGGGAAAAAGGCAAGCCTCTCCGTCGGCACACATCCGGGAATTGTCGCCTATACTGGCGTACAGGCAAAATTCCGCCTGAATCGAGGAAAAGGCGTTGATTCGTATGCTGCAAGCATTGAGCTGGGCCGCTTTGGGCACCGGCTTTACCTTTCTGATGACCACCTTAGGGGCTGCGGTGGTATTTTTCTTTGTGGAGGAGCCCCGGCCCCAGTTCCAGCGAACCATGCTTGGCTTCGCCGCCGGGGTGATGACGGCGGCCAGCGTCTGGAGCCTGCTGCTGCCCGCCATCGAGCAGTCGGCGGACTTCGGCGTTCCCGGCTGGCTCCCCGCGGCGGCGGGGCTGCTGCTGGGCGTGGGCTTTCTCTCCGCGCTGGACGCCGTTCTGCCCCATCTACGGCGGGCAAAGGACATGGACTTGACCCGCCGCCAAAGCACGCTGCTGATGGCAGCCATTACCCTCCACAATGTACCGGAGGGCATGGCGGTGGGCCTCGCCTTCGCACTGGCGGCAGAGGGAGAGGGCATGGCCGGGGCCGCGGCGCTGGCGCTGGGCATCGGCATCCAGAATCTTCCGGAGGGCGCCGCCATCTCCCTTCCTCTGCGGCAGGAGGGCAGCTCCCGGGGCCGGGCTTTTCTGTTGGGGACCCTCTCCGGCAGCGTGGAGCCGATTTTCGGTATTCTGGTAGTGCTGGTAGCCGCCGGTGTCCGACCTCTGATGCCATGGCTCCTCAGCTTCGCCGCCGGAGCCATGCTGTATGTGGTGGTGGAGGAACTGGTGCCTCAAGCCCATTCCAAAGCCGGGACCTGCGGCTTTGTGGGAGGCTTTTTAATTATGATGATCTTAGACGTGGCGCTGGGATAGTGTGTCAAAACGTAAACTTACATTGTCTCCCGAAAAAAAGTCTGCTATAATCGGCCCAGCACACCAAACCCACGCAAAGGAGAACAAATATGGATACAAAATTCAGCGGCAGCGCAAATTACGTAGCGTCACGCGACCTGATGGAGACCGTTAACATCGCCGTGGCTTTGCAGAAGCCTCTGCTCATCAAAGGTGAACCGGGCACCGGCAAGACCATGCTGGCCCAGGCCGTGGCAGACGCTCTTGGGAAAAAGCTCATTATCTGGAATGTAAAATCCACCACCAAAGCCCAGGACGGCCTGTATGTCTACGATGTGGTACAGCGGCTCTATGACAGCCAGTTTGGAAACGCCGGTGTGGATGACGTTAAAAAATACATCAAGCTGGGTAAACTGGGCGAAGCCTTCTCCGCCGATGAGCAGGTGGTCCTGTTGATTGACGAGATCGACAAGGCGGATTTGGAATTTCCCAATGACCTTCTCTGGGAGCTGGACCGGATGGAGTTCTACATCCCCGAGACGAAGGAGACCGTACAGGCCAAGCAGCGCCCCATCGTCATCATCACCTCCAACGCAGAGAAGGAACTGCCGGACGCTTTCCTCCGTCGGTGCGTGTTCCACTACATCGAGTTCCCGGAGCAGGAGCAGATGGAAGCCATCCTCCGGGTCCACTTCGGTGATTTGGAGGAAAAGCTGGTAAAGCAGTCCCTCGCCGCCTTCTACTGGCTGCGGGAGCTGCGGGGCATTGAGAAAAAGCCCTCCACCTCTGAGCTGGTGGACTGGATCCGGGCGCTGGTGGCTGGCGGCGTGGACCCAGCCCGCATCGAAAAGGAGATTCCCTTCGCCGGTGTCCTGCTGAAAAAAGACAAGGATCTTCAGACCCTGCGAAAGGTGAAGTAAGCCATGTTCGCCGCGTTTTTTTACCTGCTGCGTCAGCGGGGGCTGCACGTTTCCCTGAACGAGTGGATGACGCTGCTGGAGGGCATGGAAAAGGGACTGCACCACTCGACGCTCACCGGCTTTTATCACCTGTGCCGGGCCATCGTGGTGAAGAATGAAACGGAATTTGACCGCTTTGATCAGATCTTTCTGGAATTTTTCAAGAACGTCCCCTACACCGGGGAGCTGCCGGAGGACCTGCTGGACTGGTTGAACCACCCCAGCGAGGATCTGAAACGGACCATTGCCGACCTGCGCTCCGCCGGGTTTCCGGACGAAACGCTGGAGGAACTGCTGAAAATGCTGGAGGAACGTCTGAAAGAGCAGACGGAAGAGCACAACGGCGGCAACTACTGGGTTGGGACCCAGGGCCGCACCCCTTGGGGCAACAGTGGTTGGCATCCCAACGGCATCCGGATCGGCGGGCAGTCCATGCACCGCACCGCCATGATGGTGGCGGGAGAACGAAAATTCCGGGACTTCCGAAAAGACAATAAGCTGGACACCCGCCAGTTCCAGATGGCCTTCCGCACGCTGCGTCAGCTGTCCGCGCAGGAGTGGAGCGCCGAAAAGGAGCTGGATGTGGACGCCACGATCCACGATACCTGCGAGAGCGCGGGGCGGCTGGAGATCCGGTACAAGAACCCCCGGAAGAACACGGTGAAGGTCCTGCTGCTGATGGACTCCGGCGGTTCTATGGACTACTATTCCGGCCTGTGCAGCCAGCTGTTTCAGGCGGCCACCAAGTCCAACCACTTTAAAGAGCTGCACACCTACTATTTCCATAACTGCATTTACGGCGACGTTTACAACGGCCCCCGCCTCTGGCAGGACGGCCAAACACCTACGGAATGGCTTTTGCAGAACTTCGACGCCAGCTACAAGGTCATTCTCGTTGGCGATGCCGCCATGAATCCCTACGAGCTGCGGGAAAAGCAGTACGATTGGCGGAACCAGCGGTACGGCCCCTCCGGTCTGGAATGGCTGGAGCTGTTCAAAAAACACTTCCCCTATCTCATCTGGCTGAACCCGGAGCCTCTGCCGGCATTTCAGGACTTCTGGACCCTGACCCACCTGCAGTTGGCCAAGATGTTCCCCATGTTCGACCTTTCCGCCGAGGGCTTGGAAGCCGGCATGAAGCGCCTGATGGTGAAGCGGTAGAGGAGACAAGCCCGCAGCATCGCGGGCAAAACAAATGAAAAGAGGTGGATTATGGATTTTCCCAAGCTACTGGGGCTGCGCCCCGGCGTCACCGCCGTGATCGGCAGCGGCGGCAAAACCAGTCTGCTGCGCCGCCTGGCGGCAGAATTACCGGGGACTGTCCTCCTCTGCACCACCACTCATATCCGTCCCTTTGAGGAATACCCCCTGCTGACGGCCCCCACGCCGGAGGACATCCGCAAGACCTTGGCCGCCCATCGGATACTCTGTGTGGGAACGCCCTGTGAAAACGGCAAGCTGACCGCCCCCACCCTCTCCGTGGAGACGCTGGCCACGCTGGCGGACTATGTGCTGGTGGAGGCCGACGGTTCCCGGCAGCTGCCTTTGAAGGCCCACGATGCCCACGAGCCGGTGATCCCCGCCGTCAGCCGTCAGGTGATCTGCGTGGTGGGCGCATCCGGTTTCGGGAAGCCCATCCGGGAGAGCGTCCACCGGCCAGAGCGGTTCTGCGCCCTGACCGGCGCCGCTGCGTCAGACCCCGTCACGCCGGAACAGGCCGCAAAGGCCATTTTGGCGGAACAGCTGTGCGACGCCGTGTTCCTGAATCAGATCGACACGGAGGCCCAACGGTCTCTGGCGGACCGCTTTGCCGCAGCGCTGGGCGGCTCCGGTCTCCGGATCGCCGCCGGGAGTCTTCGGGCCGGGAGCGGCTGGCTTTACCCGGATATCTGAAAAATATGACAGGCCCACTGTCCCCACATTCTGCTGCGAAGCCGCATTTTCTTCGCAAAAGTGCAAACATTTCCACAGAATCATTGATTTTCGCAAACGTTTTCTCCTGTGAATTGCATAAAAATACCTGCAAGGGGTTCACAGCTAACTGGTTCCATGGTATAATTTGACACGTTCTTAACAATATTTCCGCTGCCTTTATCCGCCGCGGAACGATGCCGAACGGAGAAAATGCCATGGAACACCATGAAAAAGCAGGATGCCTGTTTCCTAAAATCGGTATGCGCAACGTCAAGACCGCCCTTGCGGCCGCTCTGTGCGCGCTGGTCTACTACTTTCTGGACCGCAACCCTACCTTCGCCTGCATCGGCGCCATTTTCGGCATGGGCAGCAGCTTTATGCAAAGCCGTCTCCACGGCGGCAACCGTTTCTTCGGCACAATGGTAGGCGGTTTTATCGGCATGGGGCTGTTTGCCATTTACATGGAGCTGTTCCCTGACGGCAGCAACTCCTGGGTCCTGATTCCCCTGACCTTTGTCGGCGTGATCATTTTGATCCTGCTGTGCCAGCGTATCTGGGTGGGCGGCGTACAGCCCGGCGGCGTGGTGCTGTGCATCCTGCTGTTCAACACCCCCACGGACACTTATATCACCTACGCCATGAACCGTATTCTGGACACCGGCATCGGCGTGCTGGCGGCGATCTTTGTCAATGGGATGCTGCCCGGCGGCTTCACCTTCTCTTTTATGCACAGGCTCTACCAGCGTCTGGGGATCCGGGACGATGTAGAGGATGAATTCATGGCCAAACCCGCCGTCTGAGCGATCGGAGGCCGCTCCTTCCAAACGGATCCATTCGCGCAAATGCAAATATGCAAGAAGTACCGCTCCCCTGCTGAGAAAACGTTCAGCAGGGGAGTTTTCTATCTACGCCCCCAGGATTTGACCCGTAAATTCCGTGTGAAACCTGAAAAAGAGGAAGTGCACTTCATGGAAGCCCACTTTCACCTGACATAGAATCTCGGTATCAGTCAGATATACGGAGGTTTTGACGAATGAACAGGTATAAAGAGTCACTTCGGCAGTACTTTTCTGTACAGGCGAAAGCGCTTCGCAAGAAGCGGAAGCTGACCCAAGAGGAAATGTCCGAGCAGTTACATATCACGGTTCGGGCCTATGGCGATTTAGAGCGCGGCTGCAGTTGTTGTTCTGCAATCGCTCTCTTATTCTTTTTACTGATGCTGGAGCCTGATGAACTGACGGCGTTTCTTGCGCAGATGAAAAAGCAGTTCCGGGAGCAGGATCAGCAGGAGGTCGCATAGGCCCCTTTTTTGCAGCATTTCTGTATCTGAAAATATGGGGGGATTCAGAATATGGATGGTCGCAAACGTGTGCTATTGGCCGACAGCAGCGAGGAATTTCGCTGGTTGATGTGGAGAAGTGCGGCAAATCATAATTTTTTCTCCCTTGCAACCGTTGGCAGTGGCCGCGATGTTTTATTATGTATGCAAAAACAGACTGCCGATCTGCTGCTGATGGACACGGCGCTGCCGGATGTCTGCGGTCTAACCGTGTTGGATGAGTTGCAGCGCCGGGGGACTGCCCCTCAGAGGGTCATCCTTCTCTCCAGCATCGTTTCTGAGCAAGTCACCGATCAGGCTTTTGCTCTGGGCGTCTCACATTTTATTCCAAAGCCGTTTCATACCGATCTGCTGTTTGATGCCATGTACGAACTGTTTCCCGGCTGTTCCTGCGGTCATTGGCCGCATAGTCCTCAGTAGGATACAGATAGTCCACGCCCTCAGAAAATAAAAAAACCCCAACGGGCACCGCAAACGCGATGACCCGCCGGGGGATCTCCGGAATCAGTCGTCGCCTCCGTCAAAGGGAGCCGCATGATCCGGACTTTTTACTTTTCAAAGACGGGGATCAATCCACCAGACCGGCGGTGATGATGGCCATGGAGTAAACCTCCAGAGCGTTGCAGCCGCGGGACAGGTCGTTGATGGGGGCGTTCAGGCCCTGCAGGATGGGGCCGTAAGCGTCGAAGTTACCCATGCGCTGGCAGATCTTGTAGCCGATGTTGCCGGCGTTGATGTCGGGGAAGATGAAGGTGTTGGCGTGGCCGCCCACAGCGCTGGTGATGTGCTTGGTCTTGGCCACCACGGGAGACACGGCGGCGTCGAACTGGAACTCGCCGTCCACGGGAACGTCGGGCATGGCAGCCTTGGCCTTCTCGCAGGCGTTGCGCATCTTGTCCACGTCCTCGCCCTTGCCGGAGCCCAAAGTGGAGTAGCTCAGGAAGGCCACCTTGGGATCGATGCCGAAGACCTTGGCGGTCTTGGCGGTCTCAACGGCGATCTCCACCAGCTCGTCCTCGGTGGGCTTAATGTTGATGGCGCAGTCAGCCATAGCCAGGACCTCGTTTTCGCCGGTGGCGGAAGGACGGACCATAATGAAGCAGGAAGACACGATCTTGCTGCCCGGCTTGGTCTTGATGATCTGCAGGGCGGGACGGACGGTGTCAGCGGTGGAGTAGGTAGCGCCGCCCAGCAGAGCGTCGGCATAGCCCATCTTCACCAGCATGGTACCGAAGTAGTTGGCCTGGGACAGGGACTTGCGGCACTGCTCCTCGGTCATCTTGCCCTTGCGCAGTTCCACCATCAGGGCGACCATCTTGTCCATGTCAGCGAAGTTGGCGGGGTCCATGATCTCAGCGCCGCGGATGTTGAAGCCGGCCTCTTCGGCAGCCTTGGTGATCTCGTCGGCGTTGCCCACCAGAACGGGAGTCAGGAAGGTACCGGACAGCAGACGGGCAGAAGCCTCCAGGATGCGGGGATCGGTGCCCTCGGTGAAGACGATCTTACGGGGATGCGCCTTCAGCTTTTTGATCAGAAATTCAAACATGTTGATTCCTCCAATTTTTAATTCAGGGAACGGGGTTTCAATTCCACCCTTTATTATACACGGTCCACAGCCGGGGTCAATAAAAAAAGTGACGAATTGGGGCGTGATTTTTTCCGATTTTTGCGTGTCAACTACGAAATTCGGCAAAAAAGCATCGTTAAAATACATAAAAATATGCCAAAAAGCCAGAAGTTGCTTGACGGGCGAATATAAAAGGGATAATATAAGGCGGTAACAATTTGTTACTTTTTATGGTTCACAAATTTTTAAAGGGCATCTGCCCGCGATACGATAGGAGCATTATGAGTCAAAACACCAAAAAGCCTTATGATCTGCCGGACTGGCCCGCAGAGGCGGAACAGACCCAGGAAGCGCCCAGACCCCGCAGAAAGCGGCACGCTCCCGCTGAGCCTGAAGACCTCTGGGGCAAGCTCCGCTTCCGGGCCGGAAAGAAGGTCCGCTGGTTTGGCCGCCGCTGCCGCCGGGTTGTCCGGGAGGCTCAGGCCCATCGGTTCCCGGAGTCCAACCGGAAGCCTCTGCAATTCCTGCTGATGCTTTGGGGGCTGCTGCCCTCCGCTGTCAGCCGGCTGCGGGAGATCCTGCTGGGCCGCCGCAGAGAGCGAAACCTCCGCACCAGCAGATTCTCCGTCTGGTTTGAAAAGGAAAAGCGCCTTCACTCCCTGATGTTCCTGGGAGGAAGCTGTGCGCTGGCAGGCATTATCCTGTTCTGTTCCTTCTTCACCATCGGCACCACCGTCTCCTATGACGGGCAGGTGCTGGGACGGCTGGCTTCCAAATCGGAAGCCGAAACCGTCCGGAAGGATCTGGAAAGCATCACCTCCCGGACACTGGGAGAGACCTACACCATCGATGATTCCCTGCTGCAATACGATTCCGGCTGGATGCTCCGTCAGGACATTGAGGATAAGGCCGTATACGAGGACCAGCTTTCCGATGAGATCGGTCTTGTGACCTCCGCCTACTGCCTGTACGTCAACGATGTACGTATCGGCGCCACCCCCTACGAGGGCGCGTTGGAGGAACTGCTGAACCAGCTGCAGAAGGCGGCCTCCGATGAAGATACCATTTCCTGTGAATTTGCAGAGGATGTTGAGATCCGGCAGGAGTACGTTCCCACCAGTGAGATCATGAACCTGGGCTATATTGCGGAGCTGCTTTACAGCACCAAGACGGCCGAGGTCACTTACGAGGTGAAAAAGGGCGATACCTGGTCTCAGATCGCCGCCAAGAATGACATGACCTCCGCAGAGCTGCTGGCGCTGAACCCCGGCTACAACATCAATAAGCTCCAGATCGGCGAAGTGCTGACTCTGTCCGCCTCTGTCCCCTACCTGACCATGACTGTGGTAAAGCAGGAACGGTATCTGGATGATGTGTCCTACAACATTGAGTACACCGACAGCGCTGACCTCTATCAGGGCGACTATAAGGTGACCTCCAAGGGTGAATACGGCAAGGCGGACGTGATGGCTAAGGCCACCTACGTCAACGGCGAGGAAACGGAGCGGACCATTCTCTCCTCCGTGACCCTGAAAGAGCCTGTCACCGAGCATCGGATCCGGGGCACCAAGGCCCGGCCCACCTGGATGCCTACCGGCAGCTTCCGCTGGCCCACCAGCGGTCGGATCAGCTCCTACTTCGGCGGACGGAAATCCCCCGGCGGCATCGGCTCCACCAACCACAAGGGCATCGACATCGCCGTCCCCAGAGGGACACCCATCTACGCCGCCGACGGCGGCACCGTGACCTACTCCGGCTGGATGAGCGGCTACGGTTATCTGGTGCAGATTGACCACGGCAACGGCTACGTCACCCGGTACGGTCACAACTCCAGTCTCACCGTCAGCGTGGGGCAGCACGTTTACAAGGGCCAGCAGGTGGCCCGGGCCGGCTCCACCGGCAACTCCACCGGCAACCACTGCCATTTTGAGGTGCGGTACAACGGCGTGGCGAAAAACCCGTTGAACTACCTGCCGTAACAAACTGCATTCCAGAAAAGGGAGGACTTTTGTCCTCCCTTTTTCTTGTGTTCCGGGAGCTTTTATGCTATGATATTTTAGTTAAGTTATGTGCTTTTTCTCCCGGCTTCAAATGGATAAACACATAAGGCCGGGACTCTGAAAGGAGTGCGAAATATGAAGTCCCTGAAGGTTTTAATGCTCAACGGCAGTCCCCATACCAACGGCAACACCGCCGTGGCCCTGCGGGAAATGGAAGCGATTTTCAAGGAGAATGACGTCGATGTGGAAACGGTGGTCCTGGGAAACCGGGACATCCGGGGCTGCGTGGCCTGCGGCTCCTGTGCCAAGACCGGCAAGTGCGTCTTTGACGATGGAGTAAACGAGCTGGCCCCCAAGTTTCAGGAGGCCGACGGTCTGGTGATTGCCAGTCCGGTGTATTACGCCTCCGCCAACGCCACGCTGATCGCCTGTCTGGACCGGCTGTTTCACAGTACGTCCTTTGATAAGACCATGAAGGTGGGTGCCAGCGTAGCCTGCGCCCGGCGGGGCGGCTGCTCCGCCACCTTTGATGAGCTGAACAAGTATTTCACCATCTCCGGAATGCCGGTGGCCTCCAGCCAATACTGGAACAGTATTCACGGCCGGACGCCCGGTGAAGCGGAGCAGGACGGCGAGGGACTCCAGACTATGCGGACCCTGGCCCGGAACATGACATTCCTGATGCGCAGCATCGCGCTGGGCAAGGAGCAGTTCGGTCTCCCGGAAAAGGAAGATCGGATCGCCACTCATTTTATCAGATAACTTTAGGAGGATATACCATTTGAAGCGTGAAAATGTACTGGTGTCCGAGGACGCGCTGGCGCGTCAGCGGAAGTTTGAAGCAAAGATCAAGGAGATGTTCACTGCCCGGGAAGCCCATCCCGTGGCCTGCGTGGACACCTTCGGCTGTCAGCAGAACGTGGCGGACGGCCAGAAGCTGATGGGTATGCTGGCCGACAGCGGCTTTACCTTTACAGAGGACCCCAAGGAGGCGGATCTGGTGATTCTGAACACCTGCGCCGTCCGGGAGCACGCGGAGCAGCGGGTCTTCGGCAATCTGGGCATTCTCACCCACACGAAAAAGGAAAACCCGGAGCAGGTGATCTGCCTGTGCGGCTGCATGGCGCAGGAGGAGCGGGTCTCTCAGCGGGTGAAGGAATCCTACCGTCATGTGGATCTGGTGTTCGGCCCCCATGCCCTGTGGAAGTTCCCGGAGCTTTTGTGGCAGGTCTATGAGACCCGGAAGCGGGTCTTCGCCGTGGACAATGAGGACGGCACCATTGCCGAGGGCATCCCTGTGGTGCGGGAAAAGGGCGTGAAGGCATGGGTCAGCATCATGTACGGCTGCAACAATTTCTGTTCCTACTGCATCGTACCCTATGTCCGGGGCCGGGAGCGGAGCCGGGACCCCCAGTGCGTTTTGCAGGAGGTCCGGGAGCTGGTGGAGGCCGGTTACAAGGACATCACCCTGTTGGGGCAGAATGTCAACTCCTACGGCAATGATCTGGATCTGGACTACCATTTCCCGGATCTCTTAGAGGACATCGACAAGATCCCCGGCGAATACTTGATCCGCTTTATGTCCAGCCATCCCAAGGATGCCACCAACCACCTCTTTGACGTGATGGCCAAGTGCTCCCATGTGGCAAAGCAGCTCCACCTTCCCTTCCAGTCCGGCAATGACCGCGTACTGAACGAGATGAACCGCCGCTACACCCGGGAGAAATATTTAGAGGAAATTCGCTACGCCAAAAGCGTAATGCCCGGTCTGGTGCTGACCTCCGACGTCATCATCGGTTTCCCCGGTGAGACGGAGGCAGAAGCCATGGACACCGTTTCTCTGGTGGAGGAAGTGGGCTTCGACGCTTTGTTTACGTTTATCTACTCCCCCCGTCCCGGCACAAAGGCGGCAGCCATGCCAGACCCCGCCACTCGTGCCGAAAAGCAGAAGTGGTTCGATAAGCTCCTGGAAGTCCAGAATGCCAATTCCGCCAAGCTTCACGCCGCCTATGTGGGCAAGACCGTCCGGGTGCTGGTGGACGGCGAGAGTGACGATGAGAACTTCCCCCTCTCCTCCCGCACCGAGGGCAACCGGCTGGTGCGGCTGAAGGGCGGGAAAGACCTGATCGGGCAGTTCATCGATGTAAAGGTGACGGACAGCAACACCTGGGCGCTGTACGGCGAGCCGGTGTGATATTCCCTAAATAGGCTTTGCCTATTGGAATACACCCCCCATTCTCTTTTCCTCTTGTGGAAAAGAGAATGCGCCGTGTACGGTGGAAGAGAAAAGACGCTTTTGTCCAAACTTGCAGCAAGCGCAAGTTTGGGGAATGCGGTTCTCAACTGTTCTGCCCAAAGACTTGTCAGTCCCTGCGTAGCACGGGCGGGGTGCGGAGCTTATCAAGTCTTGTACGCCGTGCTGATAATCACATGAAACCTCGGAGTGCAAATAGGACACCCTCTGCTTCTCTTTCCGCTGCCGCTCCTGCTCATTTGCAGAGCAGGGTAGTGCGTAGCGAAGCGGAACGCACGGGAGTAGAAATACGCCGATTTAGTTTTGCACCTCGTTGCGCGACGGACTTTTTGGTGCGGGGATGCAGTTCTGGGTGAAGCAGATATAGCGCAACCGGTAGGAGACTTCCGGATTTAGTCGGCAATGCGTGGCGGCCAGCCCCCGTTTTGGGTGATTTGACACGGAGGTGTCAAATCATCCCCCAGCGTCTTTTCTTTTGACCATGAATGGCCGTTTTCTTTTCCGCAAGAGGAAAAGAAAATGGGGATTCAATTCTGCATGGTATCACCATGCTTTCCCGTGCCGCAAAGCGGCACACGCGTATACGATTTGGTAAAATAAAACAGAAACATTTGCTGAAAGATAAAGAAAGAGGTATTTTTATGGCGGAACTGACCCCCATGATGAAGCAATATCTGGAAATCAAGAAGGACAACCCGGATTCCATTCTGTTTTTCCGTCTGGGGGACTTCTATGAGATGTTCGCCGACGATGCCAAACTGGCCTCCAAGGAACTGGACCTGACCCTGACCTCCCGGGACCACGGCAAAAACGCCAAGCCGGAGGAAGAACGGGTCCCCATGTGCGGCATCCCCTATCACGCCAGCGAGTCCTATATTGCCCGTCTCATCGCCAAGGGCTACAAGGTGGCCATCTGCGAGCAGATGGAGGACCCCGCCACCGCCAAGGGGCTGGTGAAGCGGGATATTATCCGGGTGGTGACCCCCGGCACTGTTATCGACGCCGCATGTCTGGATGATAAGTCCGGCAACTACCTCTGCGGCATTTATCTGGACAGTCAGGGAGGCGGCGCGGCCTTCTGTGATCTCTCCACCGGTGAGACTCACCTCACCGCCTTCTCAGGTAAAGATACCCTGACCCACATCATCAATGAGCTGGGCCGGTTCAGCCCCGCCGAGGCCATTCTCAGCGACGGGGCATTCAGCGAGAAGGCGCTGACAGACGTCCTTACCGACAAATTCCACTGCCGCTATGAAAACGGCGGTGAGCGCCGGTTCCGGCTGGCAGAGGCGGAGAAAAACATCCGCGCCCAATTTGGTGAGGAAGCCTTTTCCAGGCTGCCTGCCGGAGAGCCTGCCGCAGCCATGGCTCTGGGCGGTTTGCTGAATTACCTCTATGAAACTCAAAAAACCGACCTCTCCCACATCCGGGAGCTGGATTACTACCGTCAGGGCCGGTTCATGGAGCTGGACCTGGCCGCCCGCCGGAATCTGGAACTGACGGAGACCCTCCGGGGCAAGGAGAAAAAGGGCAGCCTCCTCTGGGTACTGGACAAGACCAAGACCCCCATGGGCGGTCGAATGCTGCGAAGCTGGTTAGAACGCCCCCTCC
>ERZ827512.296-NODE-296-length-72446-cov-24.700709_pt1 | contig 72446 bp, 46 predicted proteins | sample MGYA00519916_ERZ827512 | MGnify/ENA primary metagenome ERZ827512 (study PRJEB31778, sample SAMEA3449335) | human gut metagenome | biome: human gut; feature: human-associated habitat; material: faeces | place: United Kingdom | collected 2010/2012 ... | reverse complement strand
TTGTTACTTCGTGCTTATTATCGCTCTTATAATTTACAGCTGCAGCAGTATTTGTTGAAGGAACTGTTGGAGTTTCGCCTTCTTTAACTGTCTGCGTATCAACAGTCTTGCCGTTGATGTCATTAAATGTAATAGTATAAGTCTTAGTTTCAGGTGTTGATTCCTTTGCATAATCTGTCCAAATTAATGCCCAGTTAGCAAAAGTGCTATCTGTATCGTCATGTGTAATAAGGAACAATTCAGGATTTACAGCATTAGTGTTATTCGGTTCACCAGTACCGTCGAGTGAAGTTCTGTAATAAGGCTCAAACTCTGTACCGGCAATATCTGTGTTAAATGTAAATACATCTGAAAGGTCGCAGTCTTGAAGAACCTCAAAACTATATACAAAAGAAACAATACCATACTTACCGAATGGTTTTACGCCGTCTGCAGTACCAATAAAGTTAGATACTGACTGATCACCTGCTACAGCAGCCTTACCTGTAACTGCACCATAGAATGTACCATCTTCAACATTTACATTGTTTCCTGCAAAGGCTAACGCTGTAGGATAAAACTGAGTGCCATCGGCTATACAACCTGCAGCACCTGAAGAAACAGCCTTCCATGTATCGCCACGTGATGGCTTTGAAGAATAAGCTGCAGCTTTAAGGTATTCCTTATTGAACTTACCCTTGAACTGACCGTTTTGAAGAACGTCAAAACCACCAAATTCAACTGTTACAGCAATACGATCGCCTGCCTTAAGTGTTGCAGGGTTAAGAATATTTTTAGCTGTCTTAACGGCTTCATAAGTATGTGACGCATCCATGCCATAGTAATTCTGAAAGTATGATTCAGCATAGTTTTTAATTGCGTTTTTATCTGATTTATCTTTAACTTTTGCAATAGCCTCTTTCATACCTGCATTAGTACCCTGTGAAGATACTGTTGCAGCAATTACAGGCTTATAGTCATTACGATGGTCTTCATAGCCACGATTTCCATAATCTTCAAATCGTCCACCGAAGCTTAAACTCCATGAACCCATTTGGTTATAAGTTTCGTCGCTGTTATAGCTCCAATATTCAGGAGTTGACTGAAGCTTTGAAAGGCTTGTATCAACGCCGTCATCAACCCACCATTTTCTGTTTTTAGTAACAGTATAATTTGTTTCACCGAACATATCCGGCGCATCAGGAGTACCTGCTAAAGCAGAAAACGGAACGGAGAATGCAACCATAAGAACTGCAAGAAGAACAGCTATTGCTTTTCTAAATGTCTTTTTCACTTAGAAATCCCCTTTATTTATTTTGAAAAAAATCACTTTATCTCTAATCCGTTATAATAACCGGAACCGGATGAACATGCATAAATTGCTGTTGCATCGGCGCCTGTTACAACGCCGTCACCGTTAAGGTCATAGTTTAAATCCGTTTGCTTTGAAGCAAAAAGATATACACTTGTTGCATCGGCAGCTGTAATTATACCATCCTTATTAAAATCACAAGCCATCATAGGGATAACCGCATTAGTAATATCGGCACCGTTTACGATAACGGTAACGTCATTACGAGCTATTGCATAATCAGACGAGATTGAAAGATAGTAGGTTCCGTCCTTTAACGAATCAATAGAGAAAGCGTTTACACCATCTTTAAGAGATGATGTGGTTGTACCGACAAGCTCGGTACGAGCTGAATCGGAATATACGTTAACCGTATATTCACCGTAAACAGGACTGTTGGCAGTATTGCCTTTCGCATCTGTCATAATAACAAGCGAACCGTTTACGCTATGACCGGTTGACGGTGAAACGTCACAGGTCATTAAATATAGAGAACCGGGATAATCGGCAGATTCGGTAACAAGAGCGTACTCATCGTCAAATCCGTCATTATAATTAGCCAAAACGAAAGTCTTATTTGGGTCTGTTGAAACCGAAATAACATCAGCGGCGTCACAATCCTTTGCAAAAGCAACCGAGAAGGTTGCAAGCAACGTGCCGTCCTTTGTTACAGATGAACAAGTGTCAGCATCTGAAACAAAGCCGAATACCAAATTAGAATCATTCGTTACGGTTCCCATCGAAGATACGCCGGCAACCTCATCAGAAAGAAGAGCCTTAGGCTCACTCTGCACCGATACATCCGAAGAATAGGTTGATGTAACCTGCACAACCGATAACTCGGTGACGCCCTCTAAATAAAAGCTGACGTCGTATGTACCGGCAGGTAACTTATCACCGTCGTATTGTTTGCCGTTAGAATCTGTGTATGTGCAATAAACGTTCGGGCTCTCCGTTCCGAGCGCAGCAGCATACGAAGTACGAGGAAGGCACACAACAAGCGCAACAAAAGCCAAAAACGCAAGTGTACCGAAAATAACACCTACTCGTTTTTTCGCAATTGTATTCATTGGTGTTACCTCCTTGTTAAAAAAATTGCTTAATTTGGGGAGAAGCAGAATCGCCGTGAAGGGCAAAGACAAAATCGGTCAGAAAACATAAAAATATGAAACCAAGCAACTTTGGCAAAAGCCAAACACCGTGAAACACTAAATATTTACTAAACGGAACTGCCCATAGCCTCCCCGCCCAAAGCGGGCATAGTATATAAACGGCAAAAGCCGAATATATCAAGACAAAGCAAAGCCATAGCTCTGCTTAATTAAATGATAACACAAGTTATCGTAATTTTCAAGTAAAACTTCTTAGGGACTTTCGCCCCTAAGAAGTATAGAAGCTAATATTACTTAATAGTAACAGCAGGAAGTGCGATAGCAGATGATGCAATAGCATAAACAGTTGTAGCATCCGCACCGGTTACCGAGCCGTCACCGTTAAGGTCATAACGAAGATCAGCAGCCTTAGAAGCAACTGAATATACAGCAGCATCATCTACGCCGGTTACATTGCCATCCTTATTGTAGTCACAAACAACCATTGCAATTGCAGGACCTGCAATATCAGCGTCACCAACAACAATGCTTACTGTACGTGCAAGAGCGAATTCAGAAGTAATTGTTACTGTATATGTGCCAGGTGCAAGGTCAAGACTAATCTCGTTTGCATCAGTTGTAAGGTCAAATGACTTTTCAAGAACAGGAGCGTTTGCACTGTCATAAACAGTTACTTTATATGTTCCGTTTACGCCCTTATTGTTAGTAGCACCCTTTGAAGATGTTGCTACAACAAGTGAAGCATTAACACTATGAGTTGACGGAGCCAATGACTCAACCGAAGGAACGATTGTAGTATTGCCTGTAACAGTAAGCTCATACGGGAATGCTGTTGCTGTATCGTCAAATGTAAGTTTGTCGCCGTTAACAGTAAGTTCAGGTTTAAGAGTATAACCTTCCTCTGCTGTTACATTGATTGAAACAACCTGACCCTTTTCTACAGCTACAGGACCTGAGTAAGCAACGCCGTCGATTGTTACTTTAGCACCTGCAACAGGAGTTACAGTAAGCTCACAGCTCTCAAACTCGGTAAGACCGATTTCAGCTGCCTGAAGTTCAGTATCAACATTGTAAATCTTAGCAAGCTGAGCGTCATAGTTCTTACGGTCATTGATATTGAATGTGCCGGAATTCTTATACTTATAAGAACCGTTACCATAGTTAGCAAGGTCAACTGCGGCAGCAAGAGCTCTCACGTATCTGTTCCAAGATGCTGATGAGTACTTTGTTGCGCCTTCGTTAACAAGCTTACCTGATGCATCAAATGAACCAAAGCGTGGGTTAGCTGCTACGCCATTCTTAGATACGGTTGCTTCAGTAGCAACTGTACCGTCTTCATTGTATGTAGCAGGTGTTGCCTTGAGCATTGAGTAAGCATTACCCGATGCGCACTTGATTTCATTTTCAAGCTGCTTGCCCTGGTAACCACGTTCAATAACTGCAGAAGCGAATATGTTAAAGAGTTTAACGTATTCTTTTGCCTGAACAGAAGATACTTCAGAAGCTGTGGTATAAGTAAACTTAGTACCTGCATTCTTGAGGTCATTCATAAGCTTAGCAGCGTCAACATAAGACATACCGTTTCTTTCAACAGTCTTGCCTGTTGTTGCGTCAACGTAATCAACGTCAACTGTATACTGCTGTTCAGCCTTCTTTGCATATTCTACCATCTTATTATATGTAAGAATATCAAAGTTAATTTCTTCAAGACCATTTCTAAGCTCAGAAATCTCATTGTAGAGTGTTGATGATGAGCTGATAAGGTGAGACTTAACTACGCTAAGAACATATTCAAGTCTGTCATTAGCCTGAGTAGCAATACCACGATTATCTACTGAATCCATCTCGCCTGAGTTAGGAATGAGCTGATACTCAGCTGATGGGAACTTACATGCCCAATTATCGCCTGAGTTGCACTTTTTGCCTTCAGAATTTCTGTATACATATTGAACCTGATTATAAAGAGGCTCGTTATCTTTGTTTGTATCCTGAGTAGTTGTCGGTCTCTGCCATGGGCCGCCAGGATATGTATCGAGATCCCATTTTGTAGCATACTTAACTGAGTTAGTAAGGTAATAGTTACCGTCCTGACCGAGTGTTACATTAGCCAATGCAGCATCCTTGCCATTCTTAACATCTGATGATGTAAGCGGCTTTGGTGAGTAAATAGGCATTGTACATTTCTCATCGGAATAGTAAATTCCCTTTACGCCGCCACTGGTTGCACCTGTTGTAGCGTCTATTGTGCCACCGACATAAGCAGTTGCTTTAACCGATTCAGGGATTGTGTAGCTTACCTGAGTACCCTTTACAGTAAATGTTACTGTTTCGTTAGAGGTTGAGTAAGGAACGTATGCACGATCGCCTGTTGCGGAAGTTGTAACTGAAGTTGTAACTGCATACTCTGTTTTATCTGACTGAGTAAGAGCTGATTCAGCAGTGTAAGGAGCTGACTGAACGCTAAGTACATTCATAAGAGCATCCTTAGCCAAATCATAAACTGAACCGATAGATGCATCCTCTTTGAAGTCGGATGTTTTATAGTTAGCCATGATATTGGCAAGTTCGTTATAGTTCTTATCAAGTGAGCCGGCTGAACCGCTTTCACCGATAACAAGCTGGAAGCTGCCTGTCTTATAAGAACCTGAATTATAGAAGTTAACATTAACATCATAAGTGCCGGTCTTAACAGTAGCCTCACCGTCGAAACCAAACGGTCTGTAGTTATTAACAGCATTTGAACCAAATGTTTGCTTTGAGGTATTTATATAGATAGCATCAATACCGGTACCGAGTGTAACCATATTAAAGATGTTATCATAGTTATATTTACCACCGGTCTTAAGATACATTGTATCATAAATACCGCTTTCATTGATATGGTAACCGGCAATAATCTTAGCATCAAGTGCTTCCTGAAGAGTGAATGCAACGTGAGTTCTTGTTTCAATCTCCTTGCCCTCATTTTGCTTTGAAATGTTACCGATTTCCTCAGAAGTATAACCTCTGTAGTAGTCAACAGCACCAAGGCCGCTACCTGTAGAACCGTTTGTATGGTTACGCTGCCATTCGCCGAATTCGCCTGAGCCTGCAGATGTTTCTACACGATAGTCATACATACCAATCTTAAGAAGATCACCTGTTGACTTATCCCAACGAGCAATAGCGTTATTTTCACCGATATCTACTGTTGTTAAATTAGAATCATCGAATGCCTTAGCTGCAGTAGTAAGGTTATTTGATTCATAGCCGGATTTTCTGTCAAAGAAGAATACACCGTCAATGCTCTTTTCCTTACTGCCGCCCTTCATAAAGAATGAATACTGAGCGATTTCGTTAAGCTTGTTAGAAGCGATAACCATCTTATCAGGATAGTTTGCAGAGATATTACCGCCGATACCTGTAAGAGAATGAACGGTTACACCGTTTTCTTCTCTGTCAGTGCCGTCTGTCTGCTGGAATGTAGAGTTGAAGTTATAATCAGCATCATAAAGAGCATTTCTGAAGCTTACTTCACTTGTAAGAAGCTTATAAGCTGTTACAGTATTGCCTCCATAAAGAACATTGCCCTGATCATCAACAATATCATAATTTACAACAACACGGCATGTGTTTGTTGTATCAGAACCTGAAACATCGAACGGAACTGAAATATTAATTTTAGCACTCTTACCCGGATCAATAGGAGTTTCAGGGAAATCTATTGTATCATCAGGCATTTCTTCGTTATAAACATCATATTGAAGCACGCTTGTAATCTTTACATAGTAACGTGAAAGCTGAGTAGGCTTGCCGTCCTTAATGTACGATGCATTGATACCTACCGAGTTGTTTGTAACAGTAAGTGCATCATCATAAGGTTGACCTGAAATACAGCCTGTTACGGTGTTAGAACCGAATGAAGCAGTAGCCATCTTGAGCTGATGCTGACCAAGTGTAGTCAATGCATTAGGAATGAAGCTGTTAACTGCCTGTACTGCAAAACAGATACCTCTGATAATAGAATCAGAGTAGGTCTTAGGACCGTTTGTACCGTATCCGCCGAACTCTACGAAGTTACAGATAAGCTTTTGGAATGCACCCAAGTCCTTACCGCTTGTACCTGCGAGTACCTTAACCTGGAAGAAATCATCAAACGGATGAGCACTTGTAGCATCAGGAACGATTGTCTTAAAGCTCTGTCCGCTGTAACGTGCGCCAAACAATCCGTTAATGAGATCCTTAAGTAAATCATAAACTGTTACGACGAATGAAGTCTTTTGGATAGGCTCTGCAGAAACGATTGTAAATAACTGGTTAAGGAAGTTAGATACGCCGCAAAGACCTGTCTTTGAATTTTCTTTACCAATATCAAGGAATGAAAGAACAATGTTGTTCCAAATAAGTTCCTCTGAATTGAATTTAGCATAACCTGTACCCTGAAGTGTACCGAGAACAGGCATAAGCTTATTAGCTATTGCATTAATGTTTTCCCAAAGAGTATTCTTTGTTGTGATAAGGCTGTTGCCGTTTCCATCACAAATACCGAGGAGAGCACCTACGCCCATAGCTCTTTCGCCCTTATTTACAGCCTTCTCCATTGCATGGTCGCCGCCGTAGTAGCAAACTACAGAATTAAGAAGGTCAAAGAGTGTTGTTTTAGAATCAACAGCTGCTGACTCTGTCTTCCAAGTATTGCCGTTTTCGTCCTCAAGAGGAACGTAAGCCTCAATTACATAAGCAACTGCGTCACGAGCCATTGGAAGAATTGTGCCTTCAAGTGTTGCATTGATTGTTCCGTCGCTGCCAATCTTTACAAGCTTTGAATAATCCTTGTTAGGCATTGAGTATGATAAATACTCCTTAAGGCATACATAAGCTACTGCTTCTGCATCCTTACATCCGTCCCAATCAGAAGGATGGATAATTTTCTCAAGCTTGCCTGAGCCAAGATTTACCTGACCGATACAAGCAACGAGCATAGGAATCATTGCTTCTTCAAGATTCTTCTCTGTAAGAGCAGCGCTGGCGCCGTTCTTTGCGTAGAAAGCTTTAAGAATGTTAGCGTCTGTAGCGTCTGCTGTGTACTGAACCATCTTGCAAGCGTTGCCAACAAGTGTTGAAACGATTGACTTAATTGCTGCTGCGTCAATAGTTGCAAAATCACCGGTTGTTGTCATTTCAGGACGTGTACCGATAACGTTGCCGCGCTGCGGGAACAAGTCCTTAACTGCTGCAACAAGTGCGTCATTAAAGCCTGCTACCATTGAGCTGTACTTTGAATAGCTTTCGCTAAAGAACTTATCGAGGTTTGGAGTACCTGTTTCTGCAAAGTAAAGATTGATAGGACCTGTTGTTACGTTAAAGCCGTAATCAGCAAGCGGGCTGTATCTTAACTTAGCGAAAAGTCTCGTTGCGTCGATATCTTTCCAAGAACCTGTTGAGTCCTCGGCAGCTGTACGATCATAAGTTACCGTCTTCTTAACATAAGCAAGGAAATCATCTGCTGTGTCAAACTTATAATCCTTATATACTGCATTTGCCCATTGATTGAGCTTAGCCGGTGTATAGTTTGCAGCAACATCATTATCATTCCACTCGCCCTTTTGGTCGAAGAAATAATAATAGTTGTTATCAAAGTTAGCGCCGTGACCCTTATCAAATCCATCATTTACGTGAAGGAGTTTGACTGTACCCTTGAGAACTGTATCCCAAGCAAGGTCAAGAGCTCTGTAACTGAAATCAAAAAGATTATCGGTTGCCTTAAGTGTTACCTTTGTGGTTGATTCTGTTGCATAACCGTTTTCGTCAGGAGCACCGTAAGCAAAGAGAAGAACGTTAAGAGGATTACCCTCATCATCTTTAAATTCATCTGAATATACAAGGTTAGGGTCATAACCAAGCTTTGCAGCTGCAGTAGCGTAGTCAGAATCGCTTGCCTTCATTTCAGCTTTAATCTTCAAATAACGTGTAGCCGATGTATCCTGAATTGCTGTTTGCGAATCAGCATCTGTGTATTCTTGATTATATGTAACAAGTACACTAATCTTATCAAGAAGCTCTGTTGTGAGTTTATTAATAAGCTGGTCATCATAAACCCATGTTGCAGTACCGTTCTTGAAATTATTAATTTCCTCTTCTGTATACCAATTAGTATATTGGAAAATAAGGTTTTGAGCAACATTGTATACTAAGTTAGTCTTATACTTCGTATCTGTAAAGCCCAAAAGATTACCTACAATCTTATATACGTCAAGGTTTGCAACGTTACCGAGAGTACCGAGAGTAAAGTTACCTCTAAGCACCTGGCCTAAAATATCAGAGCCGTTATAGTCGCAAGAAAGGTTTTGTAAAATACCGATTACGCTTCTTAAAATATCAGTTGAAGATGCAGTTTCTCTTGTAATATTCCAATCCTTAGTAGCAACAGCCTTAAAGTTAAGGTTGCCGGCATCACCGAGTAAGTTACCATATGAGTTAAGAAGATCAGCGACACCCCTAAGTGTATAGAAAAGTTCATCAACACTGTGAGTACGTACCGGAATGTCTTTTTTAACAAGACCAAAAGCATTAAGCTTAAGTGTACGGCTGTTGCTGTCCCATGTGATATACTGGGTAATACTTGAAGGAAGGTTTTCAAGAAGCTTATCAATCTGCGGACCGTATTGGGCAAGCATCAAATCAGCATAGTCAAGTAAAGCTGTAGCTACCTGTTCATCGGAAAGAATAGCCCACGCCAAATCGTTATATTCGATTGACTCGTCGGCATACGTCTTTTCACTGCTCATAGTATCAGCATAAGCAGTTAAAGCACCGGTAAAGCAGGAAGCTGCCACAAGCACTGCCATAAATAATGCCAGAAGCTTATGTGAAAACTTTTTTGCCTTCGTTTTCATTTTTTACCTCCATTAAATTTAAAATTAATTGAATAATAAAGTGTTAACATATTGCAGGGGAGCCTGTCACAATCTCTGACCATCAGGCAATCTGAATTAGACTGAAGGTCGGCAAAGCCAAACCGTTGCACCAAAAACTGCGCAATATGTGCTTTAAACACATTATAATTATTACATAAGGCAACAAAAAAGTCAATAAAGACAAACGACAAATGATATTTTTGTAACAATGTCCAAAAAAGCAAACTTATTTTTGACACCTTGCACAAATTATTAACTAAAAGTTTACAATTTGTTTATAATTTGACGCCAAAAAACGCTTGATTTTCCGCAAGTAAAGCTGTGATACTTTACACAAAATTTACATTTGTAAAGATGTTTGCCTTTACAAATCGAACAGAATTTTACCCGACTTTATATGGATTATATTACGTTTTACAGTCAATTTTCTGTCGAATTATGTTTGTTAGACTTTTTATGTTGTATTGTCTATTTTACAACTCTCTATCGTCAAAAATCAATGCTAAAATATGTGAAAATTCACAATAAATTCAAAATATGTTATAAAATTATTGACTTATAAGTTTTTATTTGTTATAAATATATTGTATTTGTTAATACGCGTGTGGATATCCTGCGCCTAAAAAGCAGTTTTTTGTGTAGAAACTGTGAACAAATACTGCTCGGCGCATTATCCAAAAAATGCGTTACCATACGACAAGTTCGTAAATCATATGTAAAGGAGAGAGAGATTTATATGAGAACGAGCAAAAAGATACTCAGCTTTTTCTTAGCTGTAGTAATGGTCGTGACCACATGCTCGGTTGGATTTACTGCGTTCGCCAAGAGTAATGACAACCCGCTTTGGAAAACGACAAGTGTTGACGCCGATTCGGCATTCGACACACTTAACAAATTGGCAGACCAGCTGCCTTCCCTTCTCATGGGCATTGAGGCAATAAGCAAGCCTGTTTATGAAAAGGGTGCTAAAAAGTTAGGTAAGACCGCAGCGGAACTTACCACCAAAGAAAAAGAGCAAATCGTAAGTGAAACAACACTTCAGGATTTACTCGGCGTATTGCAGCCGACTCTTATCGGCGCACTTGCAAAGACAAGCCAGTCAGACTTTGTAAAAAGTTATATTCAAACAGGTATGGGTAATCCTGAAGATTATAACTACTTAAGCGGTTCAACGGGCGCAATTGATTATTTTTCACTTACTGCCCTTTGCTTAAAGTACAAAGACAACAAAGACTTATCTAAAGACACGAGAAATCAGCTTGACGAATGGTTATACGGTAAAGAAAGCGAACGTACCGTTTCAGGCTACAATGCCGCAGGTCAAACTATCAAGTTCTCAACAAACAGCCTTTGGTATTTAGCCGACCTTTATGCTCAAAAGATAAAGGAAGGTACAGACAGTGATAAGGTAGAAGCAATTGCTAAGCGTTATACCGAAGCTGTAAAAAGCGGTGCTGTTGAAACAGTTAAGCTTAACGGCGAAGCTATCGGTGACACTTATGATACTGCCACACTTTACCAGTTGAAGAACTTTGATTTTAAGCTCACAGCTGATGAGCAAGCCGTTGTTAACAACTATATGGGCACACTTAACATTAAGTATGCAACATACGGTATCAACGTTAAGCTTAACGATTTGGCTGACGTTATTTACTACGACTTCGGTGTCGGTCAGAGCTTCATCTCAGCAAGCGAATTTATCAGATTGATAAGCGACGGCGGTGCAACATTTAACCAAACAGTTGACAGCACATCACTTTATCAGGTTCCTATGACATTTAACGGCTTCACAGTAAGCGACACTGAAAACAATGTTTATGACACTGTTAAGGAAATCGCAAGAAAAGCTGTTGCCGCTAAATTAGGAGTTGCCGAAGATGCTTCTTTCGAGACTCTTGCACAAAAAGAGGGCATGACAACAGATTACCAAATTGAGTCATATACCGAATATGTAGTAGGCAACACTATTATGACCGATTTGTGCAAAAAAGCACTTATGAACGGTAATGTCGACACAACCACTTCTCCGTATTACACTGATATACTTAAGGGTATGGTTGTACGTTTCGGTAATAACGGAAACGGCGTTGACCTCAACAAGCTTAATTCCGAAATCAATGCTAAGCTTCCAAAAGGATATGATGCAAATTGGCAAGAGGGTGACAGTTTCTTCATCAGCGATGACGAACTTACTCAGTTGCGTGCATTCTTCTCCAGCGTCGGCGGTGCAAACGCCACCACTAATGTTGTAACAAACTACTTTAGGGACGGCGAAGTTACCTTTAACGATAAATATGCCGACAAAAAGAACAAGACAGTCATTGTTCCTGCTTCACTTAAAGGCAGTTACACTTCAGAGTTTTGGTCTCTTATTGCAGCTAACCAAAAAAAGAATTCAACAAATTACAATAATTTGTTAGGTTCATTTGGCGGCTTTGCTAAAAACCGTTCACATATTGACAAAACAAAATACTTGCCTGTTAATTCACTTGTTGATGCTTCACGTTCAGACCCGGGTGTCGGCATTAACGCACTTAAGTCTGACTCTGTAACTAATTCAAATAATTACAGCAAGCCATTAATCAACGAATGGGTTGCAGCTTCTTACGACTACATTGTTACTAAGATTGCATCTGAATACCTCGGCGTTGATACAAACGACCTTGGCACAGATAACACTACTTATACATACAGCTATAAGTATTCTTTCAAATTCCTTCTTAACGTTCAACTCGTACTTGATGATATTGTAAAGAAAAAAGCTTCTCAAACTTCAGGTATCGTTCTTACCGACGCTCAAAAGGAAATTCTCAACGGTAAAAATGTTGACCTTACAGGTTCGGCAGGTACCGAGATTACAAACCTTATTCTCAACAACACAATCGGCGATATCGTTGACCCAAGTACAGATATCGGTAAAACGGTTGACGCTGTGCTTAAGTCACTTCTTAAGACCAACGTAAATCTTAAGGACGCTCTTACCGATGTTTGGAAGAATCTTGTTAACGACCCGATTAAGACAGTCGTAAACCTTCTTCCTTTACTTACAGTAGTAATTAACGAGCTTCTTGAGCCTATTCTTTTCTCTGAAATCGGCAATTCGCAAAGAAATAACCAAGAAGGCTTCCTCTATTCTGTTATTGACCTTATTGAGCCACTCAAAAATATGACTGCAGACACCGGCTCATATATCGGTATCAGTCAGCTTGCTTGGGACCTCAACGCTATGCTTCCTCAGCTTATGCATTGGCTCCAGAGAGATGGCAAGTTTGAGGAATTCGGCGGTACTTATTGGAACGGCGGTAATGAGAAAACAGGCTACATTTCAGAATCTTCTGACGACACCTTTGTAACCAAGAACTTCTCAGCCGGCGACATTATCGCAACTCCTGACTACGTACTTAAGTATGACAAGGTTGTAGACAGCTACGGCAAAGCAATCACATACACAAAGAACAGCGACGGTTCTTATACCTATTCTTATAATGGCGTAAGCGGTTCTCTTGCAGATGTACTTGCTAACGTTTCAAGCACTACTAAGTTTAACGTTAAATACACATATGAAGCGGGCGTACCTAAGATTACAGGTATTTACATTGCCGATAAGGCTCTCAAGTATGCTAAGCTCAGTGACCTTGAGGGTATCCTTAAGAAAGCAATCACAGCTTCGAACGGACAGGTTGGCGCAGGTCTTTATGAATTGGTAACAGAAATTGCTGGCCTCTTCACTACTGCAGTTGACACATACGTTAGCACTCCTAAGTACAGAGACCAGGTTAAGGGCCATGATGACGGAGGAAAAGTCATCAACTCAGGTCTTAACAACCTTATGGTTGCAATTCCTCAGCTCTTTGACATTATGGAAAACCTTGCAGCTGACAAATACGGCGTACGCAAGGACGCATGGACATATTGCTACAAGGGCAAGATTGTTACGGATTCAAACGGCGCAGTAAGCAACTCTAAGATGACAGAGTTCAAGGATTTTGCCGCTAATCCAAACCCAACAAAGATTTTTGACTGCTTTGTAGGTGTATTCGTAGAGGATTGGCTTGACGCTATTCTCGGTCTTGTAAACAACGTAATCAGCTCTAAGGGCAGTGAATTTGAAAAGAACCTTCCTATTATCACATGTCTTCTCAATTCAGTAGGCGGTTTCACCGAAACAAGTGCTCTTACAGACCTTTTCAACAGTATCTTCCAGATTACACGTGACAGCAAGTACAGCTTCACATTTGAACCGCAATCAAGCGGATTTGTAGGTCTTGACAGAGATAACGCTTACTTCCTTATTACTAATGTAAGCAAGCTTGTTGACGTTGTTAAGGCACTTATCAATTCATTCAAGTCAAATAACAACAATAACAACAATAATAACAATAACAATAATTCTTCATCACCTGCCACTACACAGGCAGTTGCAACTCCTAACTCTTCAGTTGATATTTCAGCACATAAGAGCAGCGATATGAAGAACGTTGATAACACAATAGCTAAGCTTGATAAAACATTGTCATCTCTCCTTACGGATTCAAGCGTAAACGGCTATTCAATCAACAAGACAAGTAACATTATTGTCGGCGTAATTTCATTACTTTCAAATTACATTGGTGCAAATGCATCAAACGCAACAATTGATTTACTTAATACCTATTTATATTATCTTAATGGCGAGGATGCACGTACTCCTGATTCAAATGGTAACGTTAATCCTAAGGATATCTACACAAACGAAGGTCTTACAACAGTAGTAGTAAGAACCTATGCTCTCGTCGAAACACTTGTTGCAGGACTTACTGACAAGTATGCATACTCTTATACATATAATAATGGTACTGCCGACGTGACAGCAAAATACAATCTTATCAGTGAAGCAGTCAACGGACTTATTTCTCCTGACTCATTATCTGTAAGAATTAAGGACACAGGCATTAAGAACGCAAGCAAGAAGCTTTCTAAGCTTGACAGTTGGAGTGACGCAGTTAATGACAACGGTACTCTTAACGTAAGCATTAATTGGGGCATCACAGCAGGCAACAGAGATGAATTTATGACAGGTCTTTCAACCTCACTCAGACTTCTCACCTCTATCCTCGGCGTAGTTCTTATTGATACAGGCATTTATGAAAATGCTCTCTACCCTGTTCTTAATACAATAGCTCAAAAGACAGGCATCACAGTTGATACTCCTACTAAGTTTGCAGATAAGAGCAATCCATATCGTGACGAAGTATTCACAGGTATTGTTAATCCAATAGTTTCACTTCTTGACAAGTTCCTTGAAAAGCCTGCAACAACATTGCTCAATCTTGTGTCGGCTATCGGCGTTGTATTAGACGATACAACAACTCCTACACTTGCTTCTGTTGTTTCAAGCGCAGTTAAGGCTATTGCAAACGAGCTCAACGGCGCAGCCAACATTCTTAAGATTAAGAGTGATAAGCTTGGTGCCGCATCACCGTCACTTGCAGCGCTCCTTGAAGGTATCGTTACTAAGACGTTCGGTGATTTAATCACAGTTAACGACAAGCAAGAGCTTGGACTTAAGGTTAAGGGCTATGCTCTTTCAGGCAACAACATTATTCCTATTATTAATACCCTTCTTGCAAAGACAGGTATTAAACTTAACAACATTAATTGGAACAAGCTTGGCAAGACAACAACTCCTGCTCAAACACTTGTATACGTACTCGATTATGTTGTTGAATTTGTAAAGACAAATAATAACCTTTCCACAATCATCGGTTTGATTATGGGCAACAACAAGGTAAGCTCAGGCGTTAAGAAGCTCATCAAGTATATCGAAACAGGTAAGCTTGACGGTATGGGACTTCTTAAGATTGTAGGCAAGCTTCTCGACTTCACACAGTCACCTACAGAAGTTTATTGGGCTTACAGCAAATACAAGGGAACTTCATTAAAGTTCAAGTACCCTGACGGTATTTCTTCTTATGATGCTGAATCTGCTATCACCCAGCTTGACAGTGCAGTTGACGCAGTTATGGCTCTTCTCACTAACTTTGGCGTAGTTGACGCATCAAATCTTAAGGGTGTTGTAAGCGGTTTGGTATTTACAAACGCTAACCTCACTTCACTTGCTAAGGCACTTTACGGTGCACTTGACAAAAAGAATATTTCACCTTATCTCAATATGGCAGGCATTACTGTTTCACCTAAGGGCGTTGCAGGCTTACTTATGGATAAGAGCTATGGTAAAACTTATTCTTCAGCAGCTAAAACCCTCAAGAAGGTTAAGAGCTGGAAGAAGGTTAAAACAATCAACTGGGGCTTCAAGGATGGCTCCGCAAAGGCTGAGCAGGGCTTCGTACATGCACTCGTTGCAATTCTTCGTCCTCTCAACAGTGTTCTTAACGTATTCCTTAATGAAGGAAAGATTGACCTTAGCAATATCACAATTGCAAAGGCTTCAACATCTCTTGATATTAAGGGAAGCGACGGCAAGGTAGCAAGCAAGATTGCTCTTACCTATGAGCTTAAGAAAGGTGTTCTTACTCTTACAGCTAAGGATTCAATGAATGCTGACTCTAAGCTTTCAACAATTAAGCTTGACCTTAACGCACTCAATGTCGGCGTAAACGGCATTAACGGCTATGAAGGTGCAATCATTCCTCTTCTTGATGTTCTTCAGGTAAGCAACAGCAAGATTAAGACATTTGCACAGTATCAGAAGGATTGCAAGAAGGCTAAGGATAACGTACTTCTTGATGTTCTTAATCCTCTTATGAGCTTTGTTGACCAAGTTCTCGACAAGCCATTTGAAACAATTACATCAGTTCTTCCTAACCTTGCATACTTCATTGATAACAACGGTATCGGCCAGCTTCTTGATAATCTCCTTGCTCCGATTACAAACATTGTTAAAACTGCTAAGTCAGCAGGTTTAGACGTTGATAAGATTATTTCAGCGGTACTTGGCAAGGACCTCGGCAAGTATTTAACAAGCTTGCTTAAGGTTAGGGGCGTTAAGCTTAACATTAAGCTTGCAGACCTCAAGTCTTGCAACATTCAGGACATCGTTGTTCCGCTTATTAACAGCTTACTTAAGAAAACAGGCATCAAGCTTCCTGATTTCAAGTGGTCAACAATCGCTGCTCACGGCAAGGTTGTAACCTCTAAGTCGCATGCTAAGAATGCCGAAGGCAAGTTCACTAATAAGGAAGTAATTGCTGACAAGGGCGAGGTTCTCGTTGCAGTTCTCCGCTATGTGGCAGACACTCTTATTAAGAACGCTAAACCAATCAAATCACTTGTTTCTTCAATTGGTGCTATTAAGAAGAACAGTATGCTCAAGTCAATCATCTCAAGTGTATTCACTACAATCAGCATGGCTGAAAAAGATGATATCGTTCGTGCAGTATTCTACTTCTTAACAGGCGAACCTACTAATGCATTCTGGGATTACACCGCATATAAGACAGGCTCATTCGACTTCTCATATCCTAAGGGCGTAGACGTTGACTTCCTTAAGAATCTTCCTCCTATGCTTGACGGTCTTGTTGGCAGTTTAATTAAAGGCGGTCTTAACAACTTAATCAGCGGCCTCCTCTTCAAGGATGACATTGTTAACTCACTTCTCACCGGTCTTTACGGTGCAGTTGAAAAGGTTAAGGTTGGCGACGGCTCACTCGTTTCCCTCCTTGCACAAACAGGTATCGACTTCTCAACAAGTAATGTTGCTAAGCTCCTTACAGACGAAACTTACGGCAAAACTTATTCAGCTAATGCAAGCGTAATCGCTAAGGCTGGTTCTTGGTCAAAGGTTAATACATCAGCTCTTAAGTGGGGCGTTAAGGACAGAGATACATTCTTCCATGCACTCGTTGCAGTTCTTCGTCCTGTATTCGGCGTACTTGATGTACTTCTTAATGACGCATATCTCGGTCTTTTCGATATCGTAAGAATCCCTGGTTCTAACGGTTATACATCATCAATCGTTCCTCTTATGGAAGCATTCTCAATGTATAACGTTAAGACTCAGTATCAGTACAGAGAAGATATGAAGAAAGCTTATGATAATGTTCTTCTTGACATTATCAATCCTATCTGGGATAAGGTTGAGGATATTCTCAATGCTCCTCTCGAAACATTATTTGAAATGCTTCCAAACCTTGCACTCTTCATCGGTAATAACGGACTTTGCCAGATTCTTGACAATCTCCTCACTCCTATCTCTGCACTTATAGACGCTGTCAAGCCTGTAGTTGACCTCAACACTCTCTTACCTGCCCTTCTTAAGGCACTTAAGGTTGACCTTAACTCTCTCCTCGGCAAGATTGGCGTATCAAACTTCAAGCTTGATATCTATGATATTAACGCAACACTTAAGCCGCTCCTCGGCGCTGACGCTATCGTTCCTCTTCTTAATAACATTCTTGGAATGATTAAGATTAAGGGCACACCGCTTGGAATTAAGCTTAACGACATTAATTGGTTACAGCTTGCAAGCCACGGTAAGGTAATTACCGACGCATCACAGGCTGCTACCTACGGCACAAGAATTTACGTTAAGGGTAACTCTTCAGAAACTCTCATCGCAGTTCTTAGCTACTTAATCGAAACTGTAAACGCAGGCGACAACTTCAAGAAGATCAGTTCACTTGTAACCGGTCTTGTTGGCGGCAACGAAACAGTTTCAGGTGTTGTAGACCAGGTACTTCCTGTTCTTAAGGGTGATACCGATACGGTTATTGCTTCACTTGTTGATTTACTTCAGACAATGGCATAAACCTAAATCTGCAAACCGAATAAAAAATAAAAACGGGCAACTCTTCGGAGTTGTCCGTTTTGCTTTATCTTAAATATCATTTTTTCCGTTTTTGTAATAAAATTCTTGTATTACAATATAAAATAAGATATAATAAATACGAATTATATCTTTTACTTGGTGGTGATGTTATGTTTCTCGGCAAAACAGCCCAAGGAAGAGTTGTTAAAACTATTAATTCTGTCGATGAGAACGGTTATGTATATCCATTAAACTTAGTTCAAATCAAGGGATACAAAAACCGTTACGCTTTTGTTATGGGAGTGACTCACACGGTTTGCAATTTCGACGGACGAATTATAGCGGCACTCGTTCCTAAAGACCCGGAGAACACGGATTTAAAAACTATTTGGATTATGGCGTCAAGAAGTTCACGCTACATTAATCAAGACATTTATCAATACATTGATGTTAAAAAAGATTTTCCCGAATATGAACTTGTCTGCTACTACGAATCAAGCGCAGGCGCAGTAGTATACAGGAGTATTAAAGGCAAGCTTCGCTTTTTGCTTATAAAAAATAAGCGCTCAGCGAATTGGGGCTTTCCGAAAGGTCACCTCGAAATGGGTGAAACAAAATACGACGCAGCAAGAAGAGAAGTTCTTGAAGAAACAGGGCTTCACATTAAAATTCATCTCGGCTACGAGGGTATATCAAAATATACGCTTCGCAATAATGTTGACAAAAAAGTTTCTATATTCGTTGCAACAACAGACGATTTAAAAACAACAATGCAAGAGGAGGAAATTGACGATTACAGATGGCTTGCGTATGACCAGGCTATGGGCCACCTCTCATTTGAAAATGATAAAAAAATACTGAGGGAAGCCGTTGATTTTCTCATTAAGCAAAAGCTTATTGTAAATAAAAACACTCCCACTGCGCAAGCTATTGACAGAGAAATTGAACTTAAAGAGCAAGAGCGCAAGGAAAGAATAGCCGAATACAGGCGCCAAAAATGCTCAGGGCTCAGCGCTATTATGAAAAGCACAAAGAGGAAATTGTGCGCCAAAAAATAATAAAAAAGAGAAAAAGAAATCAGGAAAAAAAGCGACTTCAAAATGCGGCAAACAATAACGTTAATGCTCAAACCAAAAATAATGAGTCGCAATCAAATGCAGATAAAAAGCAAAATGCAACAACCGACAAAAAGGAGAACTGATATATGGTACAAGAATTTTGCAGAAACTTACAAGAGTTTTTAACAGCGCACGGAATACCCGATTGGCTTGTTGTGTTTATTATTTCAGTCTGCCCTATCTTGGAATGCAGGCTCGGAATGTTTACAGCCATTGTGCTTTTGCAAATGAATCCTTTTGTGGGATTTATTATCAGCTTTTTAGGTAACATTTTACCTATACCGTTCATACTTTTATTAATCAATTGGATTTTCGATTTATTAAAAAAAGTTCCCGGAATAAACAAGTTTGTTTATTGGCTTGAGGACAAAACGCTTAAAAAGCGAGATAAAATTGATAAATACGGAATTTGGGGGCTTTTGATTTTCGTTGCCATACCGCTTCCGGGTACAGGTGGCTGGACAGGTGCACTTCTTGCATCTCTTCTCCATCTTGATAAGAAAAAGAGCTTTTTTGTGATTTCGCTCGGTGTGTTTATTGCCGGACTTATTATGACTGTTTTAAGTCTTGTTGTCGGCAACGCAGTTTTCAACTGATATGGATAAGGAATATGAGGTTTTAATTGACATTTGCCGCCACTATTTAAACGGCGACAAATTTATTTTCGATACAGACGTTAATTATAAAAAATTGTTTTTATATGCAAAGGGGCATAACCTTTTAGGTGTATTGCACTGTGCAGTTTTAAATGCAAAGAATAAAAGCGATTTGCCCGAAAACTTCTTAAATGCGCTTGAAAATAAATTTTTTGATTTAATTTTCCTTTCAAACGCTCAGATTAATATGCTGGAAGAGGTTAAAACGCTTTTTGCGTCGGCTCAGTGCCCGTATATCACGTTTAAAGGCGCAATACTTAGAGAATACTACCCCGTGCCTGAAAGTCGTACTATGGGCGATATAGACGTTCTAATCAAGGCTGAGGACAGGGACAAGATTAAAAAATTGCTTATATCTAACGGTTTTGACTGTGTTAAGGAAAACGGGCCGGTTTATAACTATGTCAAAAACGGTGTTCTGCTTGAGGTGCACACAAAGCTTATAAGCTGTTATGATACCGAGCCGTTTTGCAGCGCTTTTGATTATGCAGAATTTGACGGCTTTGACGGAAAATTTGACGACAGCTTTCATTTTGCATATTTGATTGCTCACATGGCGCACCATTTCAAATTCTACGGAGCAGGAATTAAGCTTATTCTTGATTTAGCCGTAATGCTAAGAACTGCAAATATTGATATTCAAAAGGTGTTTGAATATTTAAGCGCAGTTGAACTTGAAAAATTCGGTAAAACCGTTTTGACCGTTTGCCACAACTTTTTCGGCGAAGGTTATGATTACGCAATTGATACGAAAAATGTTGAAAAATACCTTTGCGACTGCGGTGCATTCGGCAATGAGAATGAAAACAAGGGCGTTACCGTTGCAAGGAGAGAGCTTGAAGAAGGGAAAAAATATTCGCCCTTTATGGCGAAACTCAGGCTTCTCTTTCCGCCTTACAAAAAGCTTAAAGAAATTGATTATATCAAATTTATCGACGGAAGACCTTGGCTTATTTTATATGCTTGGATTTATCGAATAATTTACAATTTTAAAAACAGAAAAGAATTTACGTTAAATGCAGTAAATTCACTTGATGATGAAAATACGCAGGCTTTGGCTCAAAAGGAGTTGGAGCTTTTTAAGGAGATTGGTTTATAATGAAATATCTTGCTATAATTTTAGTTGCCGTTTTGGCAATATTGATTGTTGTGTTCATTTCTTGGTTTTTAAATATGAAAGCAAACGGCAAATGTCCGCTTTGCGCCTTGAAAAAAATATTTATCCCGACTAAGCTTACAATTGATATAAGCGAGGACGAAGAATATTCTGAAAATAAGGTTGCTCAAACTCCGCCTATGGGCTGGTCAAGCTGGAATACCTTTAGAAACAATATTGACCAGGATATTATTATGCAAACTGCCCACGCTATGAAAGACAGCGGGCTTGCAAATGCAGGATATGAATTTATTAACCTTGACGATTGCTGGCAAAGCTCCCTTCGTGACAGTGACGGAAAGCTTCAGGGCGACCTCGGCACATTCAGCCGTGGTATCCCTAAGCTTATTAAGGATATTAACGCACTCGGCTTAAAGGTTGGTCTTTATTCTTCTAACGGTACTCTCACCTGTGAGGACCTCCCTGCCTCTCTCGGCAACGAAAGGCTTGACGCTAAAACAATTGCGTCTTGGGGCTGTGAATTTTTTAAATACGATTTTTGCCATCATAACAGAATCAGTGGTGACTGCCCTGCAATTGAGCATATTGTAATTACCAAGCCAAAAAGCGCTTTTGAAATTGATTTAAGGCCGGAAGACGCAGAGTTTACCGGAAGAGCAAAGATTATCAAAATGTCTGACGTGCCGAGCAAAAAAGCAATCGGATTTATCAGCCACGGCTCAGGCTCTGCAAGCTTTAATTTTGACGCAGACGAAAAGGGCGAATACGTATTAACCTTTGTTTTTCACAAGTCAATGGCTAAAAAGAAGCAGTATATGCAAATTCATATTAACGGCAAAATGTATGAAATTTTCTTCCCTGAAACTAAGGGCTTCAGTCCTTTAGGCAGGCAACAAATTATTGTTGAGCTTAAAGAGGGCACCAACAATATGACAATCAAAAACCCTGTAGCAACTGCGATTGACTCGTCATATATTCAGTATAAGCGTATGGGTAACGCTCTTAAGGAAGCAAGCTCGATGTGGGCTAAGGTTACACATTCAGAAGAAAAGCCAATCACATATTCCATTTGCGAATGGGGCATGGCTCGCCCTTATCTTTGGGGTGCTAAAGCAGGCTCAATGTGGCGCACAACGCCCGATATAGCTCCCAATTGGAGAAGCATAACTATGATATATAACCGTACCTTGAAGCTTTATAAGCACTCAGGACCGGGCCATTGGAACGACCCTGATATGCTTGAGGTCGGCAACGGAAAGCTTGACGATAACGAAAACAGAGCGCATTTCTCGCTTTGGTGTATGCTTGCCGCTCCGCTTATGCTTGGCAACGATATCAGAAGCTTTGTATCAAACGGTATGCCCGACAAGGATAACGAAACGCTTAAAATTGTTACTAACAAACATATGATTGCAGTTGACCAGGATTCACTCGGCAAGAGTGCTAAGAGAATTAAAAAGGAAAGCGGTATTGACATTATCGCCCGTCCGCTTTCAAACGGCGATGTTGCGCTTTGTTTATTCAATACTGCCTCTTCCACAAAAAGCGTCAATTTCAAGCTTGATGACCTTACTAAGGACCCATACTTAGGTATTGAGGAGGCTCCGTCGGGTTATGAACTTCACGATTTGTGGACAGATGAACGCACAACAGGAACTACCATTAATGCAACAATTCCTAAACATTCGACTGTAGTATACAGAGTTAAGCCGACAATATAACAATATAAACATAAATATAAGATAAAAAAATAAGGATTAGATATGCGTAAATTAATACGAATATCTAATCCTTTTATTATTGTATTTACTTATTTAATAAGTGATACACCTGTCATTTCAGCAGGCTTGTCAAGTCCGAGCATTTGAAGCATTGTAGGAGCGATGTCGCAAAGCTTGCCGCCGTCACGAAGTTCAACGCCCTCGCCGCAGTTTACTGCAACAAACGGAACAGGGTTAGTTGTGTGAGCTGTGAACGGCTCGCCGTTTTCGTCAAGCATCTTATCAGCATTGCCGTGGTCGGCAGTGATAAAGAGGTTGCCGTTCATTTCTATAACAGCCTTTGCAAGTGAGCCAACACAAGCGTCAACAGTTTCAACAGCCTTGATTGCCGCAGGGATAATACCTGTATGGCCAACCATATCGCAGTTAGCAAAGTTTACGATAATAGCGTCATATTTGCCGCTTCTGACTGCCGCATTAAGCTTTTCCGATACCTCAGGAGCGCTCATTTCAGGCATAAGGTCAAATGTGGAAATCTTAGGAGAAGCAACAAGAATTCTGTCCTCACCCTCATACTGCTTTTCTTCGCCGCCGTTGAAGAAGAAAGTTACGTGAGCATACTTTTGAGTTTCGGCAATACGAAGCTGAGTCATACCGTGCTTTGAAATATATTCACCAAAGGTATTAACAAGAGTTTCAGGGCCGAATGCAACCTCAACGTTTGGCATCTCGGCATCATACTGAGTCATACATACATAGTAAAGCTTGAAAAAGCCGTTCTTTCTCTCAAAGCCGTTAAAATCAGGGTCAACAAATGTACGTGTAATCTCTCTTGCACGGTCAGGGCGGAAGTTAAAGAAGATAACGCTGTCGTCAGCCTTAACTCTGCCCTCGCTGCCGCCGATAACGGTAGGAAGCACAAATTCATCTGTAAGGTGCTTGCCGTCCTCGTCAACAGTTTCATAAGAAGCCTTAACCGCCTCAACTGCATTGTCAGCCTGAATGCCCTCGCCATAAACGATAGCGGCATAAGCCTTTTCAACTCTGTCCCAAATATTGTCACGGTCCATAGCGTAAAATCTGCCCATTACGGAAGCGATTTTACCTACGCCTATTTCCTTCATTTTATCCTCAAGTTCATTGAGATATTCAACGGCAGATGAAGGTGGAACGTCACGACCGTCAAGAAGAGCGTGAACGTAAACATTCTCTACACCGTTATTTTTAGCCATTTGAAGAAGATGATAAAGATGCTCTGAATGAGAATGAACACCACCGGGTGAAACAAGACCGATAAGGTGAAGAGCCTTGCCCTTAGCATTATCCATAGCGCCCTTAAGAGCAGGATTTTTTTCAGCATCGCCGTCCTCAAATGCCTTTGTAATTCTTGTGAGCGGCTGATATACAACTCTGCCGGCACCGATATTTGTGTGGCCTACTTCAGAGTTGCCCATCTGACCGTCAGGAAGACCTACATCAAGTCCGCTTGCTCCGATATAAGTCATTGGATATTCAGCCATAAGCTTATCAAGGTTAGGCTTTTTTGCCATAGCGATTGCATTGCCGTAATCGCTGTCATTCTTGCCGTAACCGTCCATTATACATAATACAACAGGTTTTTTCATTAGTATTCCTCCATATTGTTTTTCACAAAAAGTGGGTATGCCGAAACACACCCACCAAAAATTTGTTTAATTATTTGCTTGCAGCCTTAACGATAATTGAGAAGTCCTCAGCCTTAAGTGAAGCGCCGCCGATAAGTCCGCCGTCAACGTTTACTTTTGAAGTAAGCTCATCAGCATTCTTAGCGTTCATTGAGCCGCCGTACTGAATTGTTACTGTTTCTGCAACATCAGCACCGTAAGCCTCTGCAATAGCTGCACGAACATATCCGTTACCCTCGTCAGCCTGGTCAGCAGTAGCAGTCTTGCCTGTACCGATTGCCCAGATTGGCTCGTAAGCGATTACAACATTTTTAAGCTGGTCAGCAGTTACATTTGTAAGTGCCATCTTTGTTTGATACTTAAGAAGTGTTTCTGTATAACCAAGCTCTCTCTGCTCAAGAGTTTCACCAACGCAGATGATTGGCTTCAAGCCTTTTTCAAGAGCCTTAAGAGTTCTGAGATTTACTGTTTGGTCTGTTTCGCCGAAGTATGTTCTTCTCTCGCTGTGACCGATTACAACGTATTCAACGCCAAGCTCAACGAGCATATCAGCTGAAACCTCGCCTGTGAAAGCACCGCTGTCCTTAAAGTGAACATTCTCTGCGCCGATTTTAATATTAGAGCCTTTAGCAGCTTCAACTGCGGCAGGAACATCTACGAAAGGAACGCAAAGAACAACCTCGCAATCAGCATCGGCAACAAGCGGCTTCATCTCATTGATGAGAGCAGTTGTCTGTGCAGGAGTATTGTTCATTTTCCAGTTACCGGCAATAATTGCCTTACGAAGAGTCTTATTCATAATAGTTACCTCTTTAAAATATTTTTGGTATAAGGCGACCAATGGTCGCCCCTACGATTATTGATAAATTATTTGTCTTGGAGTGCGCAGATACCCGGAAGGTCTTTACCCTCAAGGAATTCAAGTGATGCACCGCCGCCGGTTGAAATGTGGCTCATCTTATCTGCAAAGCCAAGCTTTGTTACAGCTGCAACCGAGTCACCGCCGCCGATGATTGAAATAGCGCCTGAATCAGCAACTGCCTTAGCAACGCAGATTGTGCCTGCTGCAAAGTTATCCCATTCTGAAACGCCCATAGGACCGTTCCAAATTACTGTGCCTGCGCCCTTAATAGCGTCTGCAAAAACTTCCTGAGTCTTAGGGCCGATATCAAGACCCATCCAACCGTCAGGAATATCGTCACTGCTTACTACCTTAGCCTCAGTATGCTCGTCATATTCCTTACCAACCTTGTTATCAACAGGAATAAGGAACTTAACACCCTTATCCTCAGCTTTCTTCATCATTTCGCCTGCTTTTTCAACCCAGTCAGCCTCAAGAAGAGAAGTACCGATGTTATGGCCGAGATACTTCATAAAGGTATAAGCCATACCGCCGCCGATAATGATTGTGTCACACTTATCAATAAGGTTTTCAATTACACCGATTTTGTCTGAAACCTTAGCACCGCCGAGAATTGCAACAAGAGGTCTCTTTGGATTAGCGAGAGCGCCACCCATAAACTTGATTTCCTTTTGAATAAGGTAACCGCAAACAGCAGGTAAATAAGCAGCAACACCTGTTGTTGAGCAATGCGCTCTATGAGCAGTACCGAATGCGTCGTTTACGAAAATATCGGCAAGAGAAGCAAGTTCCTTAGAGAAATTCTCCTCGTTCTTTGTTTCTTCTGCTCTGTATCTAACGTTTTCAAGGAGCATAACCTCGCCGTCCTTAAGCTCGGCTGCCATAGCCTTAGCATTAGGGCCTACAACCTCAGCATCTTCGGCAAGCTTAACCTCAACACCGAGATACTCCGAAAGTCTTTTTGCAACGGGAGCAAGGCTGAATTCAGGCTTATATTCTCCCTTAGGTCTGCCGAGGTGTGAGCAAAGTATAACCTTTGCACCGTGCTCCATCAAATACTTGATAGTAGGAAGAGCGGCAACAATTCTCTTGTCATTAGTGATTTCGCCGTCTTTAAGCGGAACGTTAAAGTCGCAACGAGCAAGAACTTTTTTGCCTTTTACATCAATGTCTTCAATAGTTTTTTTGTTTAATGCGTCCATTGTTTTTACCTCTCATATATTAATTATGATTATAAATATTTTTAACCGATAATAATTATATATTATTTTGACTTATAATGCAAGATTTTATTACCATTTTGGCAATATATACAAGATTGTTTATTTTTTAACAATGTTTATGGACAAAATTGCGAAAAAACAGAAAAAAGCCTCCCTTTTAAAGCAGGCGCTTCGCACCTTTGGACTAATGTCGAAACAGTCCACCGGACTGTTTCTCTGTCGCTCCTTGCCTCGCAAGCTTCGGCGTTCGCTCCCATTAGTGGTCCGAATCCACATTATTTATACAAAAATAAAAACCAATCACAAAAGTGATTGGTTTTTATTTGGTGGAAGAGGGTGGATTCGAACCACCGAAGCTGAATAGCGACAGATTTACAGTCTGTTCCCTTTGGCCGCTCGGGAACTCTTCCATATTGGAGCTGGTGAACGGACTCGAACCCCTGACCTGCTGATTACAAATCAGCTGCTCTACCAACTGAGCTACACCAGCGTATCTCCAACGCCTAATTACTATATCATAAGTCAGAACAATAGTCAAGACCTTTTTTGCTTTTTTTGAAAAAAATTATTTGCCCCAATCTGCTATAACTTTCTTAATCATTTCGGGGTCTTTAGTCGTAATATTATCAGGCTTAATGACAAGCATTTTTTTTGCGTTACGCTCGGTATCAACAGTCCAAACAGAAAGTTTATATCCCTTTTTATGAAGAAGATTTGAAAGCTGAGAACCGGCAAATTTATAGTTACAGTTAATGCCGATTGCGCCCGTATCTTCCAAAAGCTTAATAATTTTTTGCCTGTAATCATCGGAAAAAGCCTTGAATTTTGACGGCTTATAATTAAGATAATAATCCATATTTGCGCAATTAGAATCCTTAACCGCCTTTACGTTAATAACCTCAATTCCAGTCAAGAACGAACGGTCAAGCAAATTATAATCAACCAAAAGCGCATGAAGAGAATTAAGGACACGGGTTTCCTTGATATCAAAATTAATCTGCATATCGGGTGTGTCCTTAATAAGCGCAAGAGCATCCTCAAGCGGTGCGCCGTCATTATTTGTTACAACTATATCGTGGCTCATAACAAGCGTTTTATCGGGGCGCTGGCGAATATCAAGTTCAATAATCTCAGCATTATTCTTAATAGCCGCTTTGACTGCCTCTAAAGTATTCATTTCGGTATCATAAGCGCCCGTGTGCGCAGTAATAGTAAAATCATCCATAAAAGAAAGCTTCCTTTCGTCATAAGACTTGGTGACGGCATAATCGGCCACACCGACTATCATTGCAACACTTGTAAGAAGAGCAAAAACCTGATAGGAAAAATGCCTTGCCCAAGTGGGTGTCATATTTCGTTTTAAAAATCTTTTAAACTTCTTCCATTTAGAGATTTTTTTAGCCATATGATTACCTGCTTAAAATTGATATAAAACAGTATGGGCGGAAAAGCAAAAATGCCGAAATCCGCCCGTAAAGTTAATAGATTTAATTATCTGATTGAGCCTGAGTAGTTAGGTGCTTCCTTAGTGATAGAAATATCGTGAGGGTGAGATTCAATAAGACCTGCGCTTGTAATCTTGATAAACTTAGCGTTATTTCTAAGCTCCTCAATAGTATGACAACCGCAGTAACCCATACCTGAACGAAGGCCGCCCATCATCTGATAAATCGTATCGCCCAAAGCTCCCTTATAAGGCACACGACCCTCAACACCTTCAGGAACAAATTTCTTTGAACCCTTTTGGAAATATCTGTCTGCACTGCCGTGGTTCATAGCGCCGAGTGAGCCCATACCACGATAAACCTTAAACTGCCTGCCCTGATAAATTTCAGTTTCGCCCGGTGATTCCTCACATCCGGCAACAAGCGAACCCATCATTACGCAAGAGCCACCTGCTGCAATAGCCTTAACGATTTCACCGCTGTACTTAATACCACCGTCTGCAATAACAGGAACGCCGTACTTATCTGCACGCTCGGCAGAATCGTATATAGCGGTAATTTGCGGAACACCGATACCTGCAACAACACGGGTAGTACAGATTGAACCGGGGCCGATACCGACCTTAACTGCGTCTGCACCTGCTTTAATAAGTGCTTCTGTTGCATCTGCGGTAGCAACATTACCCGCAATAAGAGAAATTTGAGGAAAAGCATTCTTAACTATTTCAACACTCTTCATAATATTGTGGCTGTGACCGTGAGCAGAGTCAAGAACAAATGCATCAACACCTGCATCGGCAAGAGCCTTTGCACGTACAAGAACATCATCTGTTACACCCAAAGCGGCTGCGCAAAGAAGCCTGCCGTCCTTATCCCTTGCAGTGTTTGGATACTTAACACTTTTTTCAATATCTTTAATTGTAACAAGACCCGAAAGCTTGCCGTTTTCATCAATAAGAGGAAGCTTTTCAACCTTTGAGCCCATAAGAACTTTTTTAGCCTCTTCAAGAGTAGTACCCTTTGGTGCTGTAACAAGTTGTGACTTCGGGGTCATAACTTCGGAAATTTTAACGTTAAAATCTGTCATAAAGCGCATATCACGGTTAGTGAGAATGCCTACAAGAGTGCCGTCTTCTTCACAGATAGGCACACCGCTGATACGATACTTATTCATAAGCTCCTCAGCATCGCTTGCAAGATGGTTTGGTGAAAGGAAGAAAGGATTGGTAATAACACCGTTTTCGCTTCTTTTTACCTTATCAACCTCGTCAGCCTGCTCCTCGATAGTCATATTCTTATGAATAACGCCGATGCCGCCCTCTCTCGCAATGGCAATTGCCATTCTTGATTCCGTAACGGTATCCATTGCAGCAGTCATAACAGGAATATTAAGTGTAATATCCTTTGTAAGCTTAGTTTTGAGGTCTACCTTGTCAGGTGTTACGTCACTCTCAGCCGGAATGAGAAGCACGTCATCAAAGGTCAAGCCCTCTTTTACAAATTTTGCGCCGTATTCGCTCATTAAAATTCCCTCCGTTTACAAGTATTAAATTATATTCTTAAATATATAAAAATATTTTTACTATAATATCACTTTTTTATAATATGTTCAAGTATTCAAATTGCACAAATTATAAAAAAATGATAATGCCTTATTTGTCACTTGCTCGCTCTTACAATTGCCCTTGCAGTTTGCTCAACCGTATTTTGACCGCAATTGATTACCGCCTGTGCCCATTTGTTATAAAGCGGAAGCCTTTCGTTATACATATCCTCAAGCGTTTCGCTGTTTTGAAAAACTATGCCACGAGTTTCAAGATTGCTTATTCTTTTGCACATATCCTCATAGCTTAAATGAAGATAAATTATTTTGCCGAGGCTTTTTAAATGCTCCATCGCCTTATCGGAATAAACCACCGAGCCGCCCGTCGCAATAACGGTACCCTTAATATCCAAGGACAAAACAGCCCTTTCCTCAGCCTTTGCAAAATATTCAACACCGTTTTTATCTATAATTTCCTGCAGACTTTTCCCCTCAAGATTTTGGATAAGCAAATCGGTGTCATAAAAATTTTTAAGTAACATTTTTGCCGAAACAACACCGCAGGTTGATTTTCCGCTGCCGGGCATTCCGATAAGTATAATATTTGAATTCATTTAGCTTTTACTCCTACTTTTTTACAATAATCTGCCAACGGGCAAGAAGGGCAAAGCGGCTTTCTTGCCGAGCAGGTATCACGACCGAAAAGAACTATTCTGTGGCAAAAATCAGAGCCTTCATCACTTGGAACAAGCTTTTTCAGTTCAAATTCTATCTTCTTTGGGTCCTTTGTATCAACAAGCCCCAAACGATTTGAAATTCTAATCATATGAGTGTCAACAACAATGCTTTCCTTGCCGTAGACATCGCCTACTATCAAATTAGCCGTCTTTCTGCCGACACCGGGAAGTTTGATTAAATCATCAATATTATCGGGCACTCTGCCGTCAAAATCATCTCGTATCATTTTTGCCATACCGATAATTGACGTTGCCTTATTTTTATAAAAACCGCAGGACTTAATATAATTTTCAATGTCATTAACATCGGCATTTGCATAATCGTCAAGCGTTTTATACCTTTCAAAAAGCGCCGGCGTTACCAGATTAACCCTTGCGTCCGTACACTGAGCTGACAGCCTGACAGCCACCAAAAGCTCAAACGCATTTGACGAATTAAGAGAGCAAATTGCGTTTGGATATTCTTTTTTAAGTAGTTCTATAACGTTTAATACTCTCTGCTTTTTCGTCATTTTTTATTTTTTACCTTATCCCAATAAGATTTGAACGCCTGTTCATTTTTATCAGAGCCAAATTCGTAATATTTCTTATTTTTAATCTTATCCGGCAAATATTGCTGATAAGTCCAATGATTCGGATAGTCATGGGGATAGATATAAAACTGCCCCTTAACTTCTGCGTCCTCACCGTCATAATGCTTGTTTTGAAGTTGACGTGGAATAGGACCGTAATTACCGTTTTTAACGTCAGCCATCGCTTTATTTATAGCCGCATAGCCCGAATTACTCTTAGGCGCTGTCGCAACAAGAATAACAGCATCGGCAAGCGGTATACGAGCCTCAGGCATACCGACTGCCATTGCAATATCAACCGCCGATTTAACTATCGGAATAATCTGCGGATAAGCAAGCCCGACATCCTCGCAGGCACAAACCATAAGACGTCTGCAAGCCGACGGCAAATCCCCGGCTTCAAGAAGCCTTGCAAGATAGTGAAGCGCAGCGTCGGGGTCTGAACCACGCATACTCTTTTGATAAGCAGAAACTATATCGTAATGCTCGTCGCCCTCTTTATCATAACGAACTGCACTTTTTTGAACAAGCTGCTTTGCAAGTTCAAGTTCAATATGCTTTTTACCGTCAACGGTAGGTGTTGCAAAAAAGCAATTTTCAACGCTGTTGAGCGACTTTCTCACATCACCGCCGCAACCGACTGAAATGCGCTTTAACACTTCTTCGTCAATGTCAAGTTCAACCTGATATTCTTCGCTTAAAATATTAAATCCACGTTTTACGGCAGGGATAATATCCTCGCTTTCAACCGCCTTAAATTCAAACACGGTTGAACGGGAAAGAATAGCGGGATAAATGTAAAAATACGGATTTTCCGTAGTAGACGCAATAAGCGTTATCTTTCCGTTTTCGATAAATTCAAGAAGCGATTGCTGTTGCCTTTTATTAAAATACTGAATTTCATCAAGATAAAGCAAAATTCCGTTAGGCGCAGAAAAAGTATCAAGTTCGCTGACAATATCCTTGATATCCTGAGTCGAAGCGGTAGTACCGTTTAATCTGCGCAGGCTTCTGTTTGTTTTACTTGCGATAATAGAAGCAACCGTGGTTTTACCTACTCCGCTCGGTCCGTAAAATATTAAATTTGGAATATCGCCCGAATCAATAAGGCTTCTGAGTGCCTTACCCTTTTCAAGCAAGTGCCTTTGACCGACAACATCGTCAAGCTCAGTCGGACGGATACGGTCTGCAAGAGGTTTATTCATATCTACTCCAAAAAATCATTTATTAATGTGTTTATTATAATTAATTCACTCTTTATTTTCAATACTTTCCGCCTTAGAAAATGCACAGCCGCAAAAATTTTGGCGATAAAGATTATATTCCTTGGAAAGCACAATTGAGCGCTTGTAGCCCTCTTTTTTCTTAAAATCTGACGGCAGCCATTTAATGCCGTATTTTTTTTCAAGTTCAAAGCCTATTTCATTAATCTTTTGCGAATTTTTTAGCGGGCTGATTGAAAGAGTGGTGCAAAAAAAGTCGAAAGCGCTATTCTTAGCAAGAATTGCCGTTCTTTCAAGCCTTAAGCGGTAGCACCTAAAGCAACGCTCACCGCCCTCCTTACAAGCTTCATATCCTTTTGCAATATTCAAAAATTCATCATAATCATAATCGCAGTCAATAAAAGATACGGGATATTTTGTTTTCATCTCGTCAATAAGCCTAAGCTGTTCGCTTTTGCGCTTTTCATATTCCGATTTTGGAGAAATATTCGGATTATAGTATAAAACAGTTATTTTAAAATACTGCGACAAATATTCAATAGTATAGCTTGAACAAGGAGCGCAACAGCTATGTAGCAAAAGAGAGGGCACTTGGTCCTCTCTTACATTTTGCTCTATTATTTTGTCTAATTCTTTTTGATAATTAATCTTATTCATTAGCTTAAATAATTTTTAGGGTTTACACGTGAACCGTTAAGTCGAACCTCAAAATGACTGTGAGGACCTGTTGAATTGCCTGTTGAGCCGCTCTTTGCAATAGCTTCGCCTTTTTTAACCGTTTGACCGGGAGATACAAGTATTCTTGAATTATGAGCATAAAGGGTAACAACACTTCTGCCCTGAGCGTCTGTTCCGTGATAAATCATAACATAGTAGCCGTAGCTGTAATTAAGCCTTTTAACGGTGATAACAATACCCTTTTGCGCCGCAACAACCTTTGAACCTGTTGAGCAAGGAAAATCAATACCGCCGTGATACTTGCCCGATGAATAATTCGGAAAGCCTGCCGATACACCGTGATGACCGGGAACGGGATACGTCATATTCAAAACGGCATTGCTTTTTGAATAAACATCACTGCCTTTTTGGTCAATCTTATCAATTTTAGATGAATTTTTGCCTGCAACAGCAGTTGTTGCCTCTTCCGGCGGCTTAACACCTGAAATGACAGCCTGAATTTCATTTTCAACCTGTTCAATTAAAGAGCTGTCCTCATTTCTAAACTCGGTATACTGCTTATTCTGCGCCGTAAGTTCAGCCAAAAGTTTATCACTTTCAGCCCTGTCAGTTGCAAGAGAAGCCTTTTTATTTGCTATTGAATTACTGTTTTGTTCAATACTCTTTTGCTTTGATGAAAGCTGTTTTTTCTGAGAATCAAGCTCAGACTTTTTCTTATCATATGCCGCTTTTTTATCTGCAAGGCCGTTCTTTTTATTGGTAACCTCCGCCATTTTGGAGTTCACCTCTTTAAGCAAGGCAGAATCGCTTTTTGAAACGGTTTTAATCATTTCATATCTTGTCAAAAAGCTCGAAATATCCTTACAAGTCAAAAGTGCAGTGAAAATATTGCAGCTTCCGCTCATATACATAGCCTTAAGCCTAAAGCAATACGCATTATAAACCGTTTGAAATTCGCTGTAAAGCGCATCATATTCAGCCTGTGCCTTGTCAACTTCCGCCTGAAGAGCATCAACCTGCTTTTGATTTGATTTAATCTTCTTTTCAAGTGCATTTTTTTCTTCCTGAATTTTTTGATTTTTGTTTTCAAGAAGAGTAAGCTGCTCATTTATGTAGCCTATTTTTTGGTCAAGGGTGTCAATATACTCCTCTGTAACCTTAGAACTTTTTTCAAGTTCCTTAAGCTTAGCATCTGTTTTTTTAAGATTTTTTTCAAGCTCTGCCTGCTGCTCTTTAAGCTTTTTTTCAGCCTCCTTGGCACTCATTGTTGTGCCGCTTGTGGAGGTTGAATTTTCATTATGAGCCGCCGTTGTCTGCGCCTGCGCTTGCACAGCCTGTGTAGTTGCCTGTGCAGCAAATGCCGTTGTACCCGACATATTGCAAACAAGCATTACACCTGCCAAAGCTAATGATAATATTTTTTTATTCACGTTTCACATTCCCTTAAAATAAATATATATCTATTATATACCATTATCACGGTAAATAAAAGGTTGGATTTACACAATCATTATAATTTGCGCTCGGTGTTCTTACCTCAAAGTGGCAATGCGGACCTGTTGAATTACCCGTTGAGCCACTCCAAGCTATTTGCTGTCCCTTTTTAACCTCTTGCCCTGCTCTTACAAGCCTTGAATTATTATGAGCATACAAAGTGTAAACATAATTTCCGGCAGAATCGGTTTTATCATGCATAATTACGATATATCTGCCGTAGCTTCTGTATGTTCCGTCGGAATTGGTCAAGTCTTTTGAAATAATAACAATTCCCGATTCAGCCGCAACAACTTTTGAATTTGCCGCACAGGAGAAATCAACCCCCGTATGCCCCGCATAACCGTGATAACCGCACGTAATTCTTGTTTGGCTCGGAACAGGATATGTCATCCTAAGCCTGCCGCTGTTATCTTCTTGTGCAGTTGTCGTATGCTTCGTAGTAGAAGTTTCACCGTCGTTACTGCCCTCGTCCGATTTTTTAGTAGTCGTGGTAGTGGCTTTTGTGGTTGTTGTCTTTTTCTTTTCAGCCTCAAGCTTCTTTTTATAAGCTTCTGCCGCCTTTGCAATCTCTGCATTAACTGCGTTAAGCTCCGCCTGATCCTGATTTCTGTATTCGCTGAAAGTCTGCTTTTGCTCGTCAAGCTGTTTCAAAAGCTTGTCCGACTCACTTTTTTGACTTTGATAAGCGTCCTGCTTTTGGGAATAATCCTGCTGCTGAGTTTCAAGAGTTGAAATAGAAGTCGTTAAATTCTGCTGTGTTGTTTTAAGCACAACTTGGTCATTTTGAAGCGTAGATTGCTTATCCTGCATTTCAAGTTTCGTTTTTGAAAGCTCACTTGCCTGCGACTGAACAGACTGCAAAAGCTCCTTATCACACTTTGACACACGTTTAATCATTTCATATCTTGTAAGAAGAGTTGAAATATCGGGTGAGGTGAGAAGCATTGCTATTGTGCTTGTTTCGCCGCTGACATAAATTGCACGGATACGCTGATAATAAAGTGTTAAGCTTTGGCTGAACGTTTGCTCAAGCTGTGCATTTTTTACCTCTAAATTTGCAACATCCGTTGTAAGTTCGGCAATCTGCGCCTCGTTATCCTTATACTGCTGCTGCAAATCATTAATTTTTTTCTTTGAGGAATCAATCTTATTTTCAGAATATTCAAGCTGTTTTTTCAAATAAGAAATTTTTTCATCAAGCGCATTAATATATTCCTCGGTTTCCTTTGATTCCTTACCGAGAGAAGAAAGCTTTGAATCAAGTTCCTTGATTTTTTGCTCGATTGCTGCCTGCTTTTCCTCTGCCGTCATACCGGCATATTCATCGGATTGAGAATTGCCTGTTGCAAGCGCAACAATATGAGCAGGGGAAGCCGTAAAAAAGGCAGCAGCCAACAAAACAGCTAAAATTTTAGTTAAAAAACTCTTCTGTTTCATTGGCTACACCCCTTAGTATAAAAAATATTAAAATTATAAATAATTGTTAGGATTAACTCTGCTACCGTTTACACGAACTTCAAAATGGCAGTGCGGACCTGTCGAATTACCTGTTGAACCGCTGTGAGCAATAACCTGACCTCTTGACACCTTTTGTCCTACACTTACTTCAATGCTTGAATTATGAGCATAAAGCGTTGAAAGTCCGTTGCCGTGGTCAATAATTATGTATCTGCCGTAGCTGTAATTAAGATATTTAACAAGAATAACTTTACCCGAAGCCGCAGCATATACGTTTGAGCCTGTTCTTACCGGGAAGTCAATACCGCCGTGGTATCCGCCCGATGAATAGTTAGGATAACCTGCCGATATTCTTCTCGAATCCGTCGGATAACCAAGCTCGCCTGAGCCGTTACCCGTTGAGCCTGAAATTGAGCCGCTTCCCCTTGAAGCGGAAGCAATTGCCGCACGAATTTCGCTTTCAACCTGCTCAAGCTGTGCCTGATTGGTTTCAATAAGTTCCTTATACTCGCTCGACTGGCTTGAAAGGCTTTTCATAACCTCGTTACACTCTGCAACCTCGGCATCAAGTTCGCTTTTTGATGAATCAATTTCATCAATACTTGACTGAAGTTCCTTCTTGTTAGATTCAAGCTGCTGCTTATCGTTAGTTAATTCGTTTCGTTTTTCTTCAAGCTTTTTCTTTTCTTTCTCGATTTCCTGCATCTTTGTCATAAGCTCGTCGAGAATTGCGCTGTCTTGCTGAGATACCGACTTAACCATTTGCGCACGTGTAAGCATTGAGCTTACATCCTTGCAAGTCAAAAGCACCTCAAGAGTAGATGCAGAGCCTGATATATACATTGCACGAAGCCTTTGGCAATAAACCTGATAGGTCTGGTCAAATTCAGCCTGCTTTTGGTCAATTTTTGCCTGAGCATCTGCAATATCCTGTTCTGTTTGCGTGATTTTTACCTGAATTGCATCAATTTCCGCTTGCAATGCAGCTTTATCATCTTCAAGAGAATCAATCTTGTCTTGCATCAAGTTTATTTTTGACCTGAGCGTTGCAAGATATTCCTCATTTTTTTGCTTTTGGGCAGAAAGCTTATTCAGCTTACTTTGAGCGCTGTCTATCTGCTGTTGAATTTTTTGCTTTTCACTTCTAAGCTGTGATGTTGACTTAGCCTGAGCCGAAAAAGCACTGCCAAAGCTTGATATAAAAAATGCAAAGCTTAAAATCAATGACAATGTTCGTTTCATACTAAATGCCACTTATTTCACTGCCTTCCTTATTTAAATATTTACTCATTGTAATAATTGAGCCTCCGACACCGGTCAACACGCCAATAGCAACAAATATTCCGAGCATCGGAAGTGCATAATCGGTAAATTTAAGGAAGCCTAAGCCGTTAAACGAACTGAGGATATCAGAAAATTCTTTAACCGCAAGTTCGTAAAGTCCCCACACAAAGCCTAAACTGATAACGCCCGATGTGATACCGAGGATTATACCTTCAACCACAAACGGCAAACGGACAAACGAATTAGTTGCCCCGACTGATTTCATAATGCTTATCTCTAAACGGCGGCTGTAAACCGTAAGTTTAATTGTGTTTGAAATAATGAAAACAGAAATAACAAACAATACTGCGATAATAACAAAGGAAATAACCGTAATTCCCTGCCTTAACGCAACAAGCTTTTTAGCAAGATTTTTGTTTTCTCTGATAGTATCAACGTGCTGTATTTTTTTAAGCTTATTAACCGTTTCGTCAAATTTGTCAAGATTTTCAACCGTTACCTTATAGGCATTCGGAAGCGGAATATCGGAGCTTATCTGAGTAAAGAATTCTGCTTGAGCCTTCTCCATGGTGTTGAGCTGCTCCTGCCAAGCGCTTTCCTTTGAAATAAATTCAACGCTTTTAATATTTCCGCAAGCAGTAATCTCGTTTTGCATATTTGTAATATCATCGGGTGTTGCGTCATCCGTGATATAAACCATAATTACATTTTCCTCTTCAATTTTGCCGAGAAGAGAATCGATATTAAGGAATATCATTGAAGCAGAGCCGATAAGAACAAGGCAACTCATAAGAACGCAAATTGATGCGATAGACATCATTCTGTTTGTCCAAGTATTCCTAAAGCCCTCTTTAATTAAATATTTTAAACTTGCACCTGTCATTACTGCTCACCTCCCTGTTCTTCCTCTGTGCTCTCGTCGCTTACAACGCTTTCGAGGTTATCAAAAATATCCTCTTCGTTTTCGTCCTTAGGCAAAACGTCAACATTATCAATCTCAACGTCCTCGTCAAAAAAGAACATATCGGTGTCCGCTTTAGGGTTTTCGCCTGTGAACTGAGCATGGGTAGGGTCGGGAGTATCGGATACAACCTCTCCGTTTTTAATAACAATAACACGTCTTTGGAACGAACGCACCAAATCGTGCTCGTGAGTAACCATAATAACAGTTGTGCCGGCATTGTTAATCTTAGTCAAAAGACCTACAATCTCGTGGCTCATTTCAGGGTCAACGTTACCCGTAGGCTCGTCCGCAATAATAACCTTAGGATTATTAACAAGCGCCCTTGCAAGAGAAACTCTCTGTTGCTCACCGCCCGAAAGCTCATTAGGCATCGAACGTGCCTTTTGAGAAAGACCTACAAGCTGAAGAATATACGGCACTCTCTTACGGATTTCCTTTTCCTTAGCGCCGATAACACGCATTGCAAACGCAACATTGTCATAAACCGACATTTTAGGAATAAGGCGGAAGTCCTGGAACACTATGCCCATTTCTCTTCTGTAATAAGGAACCTGCTTTTTCTTAAGAGTGGCAGATGAATATTCGTTAAAAATAATTTCACCCTCGGTTGGCTTTTCCTCATGCATAATGAGTTTTAAAAATGTACTTTTACCTGCACCCGAAGAGCCTACAACGAAAACAAACTCTCCGTCCTCAATTTTGATATTAACATTTGAAAGGGCGTGGGTACCGTTGCTGTCGTAAACCTTTGATACATTTCTGAATTCTATCACGATTTTTTCCCCTTGTATTTCATTATAAATTTACGCCTTAGCGCACTTATTCATTATTATTAATAATATAATATATCAACTTATAAGATAAATCAAGATTTTTTTGTTACTCTTTTGTAAACATCAGGTTACAATTATTAAAAAATCCGCCAAAACAGGCAATTTTGACGGATAAAAAAATATCAAATTTTTTCGCAAATTACGATTTCGTTGTAATATGCGCCGATAAAGCCTGAATTAATTTCCCTGCACGAGTCATAGAAATTTGCCTTGAGCACACATTCACGATACATCATTTTGAAATGTCAGTGTCTATTAAAAATCGCTTATAATTTCAAATCCACTTTTTCCTTTTAAAAATATAAATAAGTGAAAAAACGACTGCAACATTTAAAAAAATCACATACGGATATCCAAAGCGGGAGGAAAGCTCCGGCATATATTTAAAATTCATTCCGTACCAGCCGACTATAACGGTCATAGGCAAAAAAACAGAAGTCACAACGGTAAAAAGCTTCATTATTTCATTTTGCCTTGCGTCAATGCTTGTTTGATATGCGTCCCAAAGATGAGTTACGCTTTCTCTCAAAATATCCGTATTTTCCTTATATCTTACAGCCTTATCCCGAAAGAGCCTGAAAAGCTTATATGATTTTTCATCCAAAAGCTCGTTTTCATTTTCAATATATATCTCAGTTGCATCAATAAGCTGTTCATAAAAAGCACGAAGGCGCAAAAGTTCTCTTTTCTTTTCAATCAGCAACTCGGCAAAATTTTTGCAAACATTTTTATCAATAACCTCTTTTTCAAGCATAGCTATCTCCTCTTGCACATCAAACTGAGCCGAACACTGTTTTGCAATCGTTTCAAGAAACGAACAAATAAGCTTTTCAAGCGTTGCGCTTTCGCAGGCGGTATTTGAAAGAACGTTTAAAAAGCACTTTTGATTAAACGAAAAATCATCGCAAATATTAACAATTATCATCATATTTTTAGAAATTATAATTGCCAATTCGTTGTTGCTTTCTGTTTTATTACATATTATATTTATGCGAATAAAACTAAAATCATCGTTAATAAATTTTGTTAAAAAGCTGCTGTCTGATTTTTTTCTGCAAAGTTCAATAATATTTTTAGGCAAAGAAAAAACGGCGGCAAGCCTTTCAAGCTCACCAACCGTTATAAATCCGAGTGTAAGCATATTTTTGCCGATTTCATCAACATCAATGCTTTTCACCTCATCATCAAAAACGTAAAACACTCATTATCACCGATAATAGTATTTGCGCTTTTTCAACATATATTATTTCTTTTTAACCTTGTTTAACATTGCGTTTATCTCAAGAATTTGCTCCTTGGTGAATTTTCCGCCGAGCATCATAAGTCCACGCTTAACTGTAAAGCCCTTGAGCATATCAATCATAGTCTTGTTGATATCACTAAGCTTAAAGCCCATAACCTCGGCGCCTTTTTTCTTGCCCTTTTGCTTAGGGCCGTCGGGTGTAAGCGCCTTTTTCATTTTAAGAAGAAGCTTTACTGCACAAATTTTTCCTCTAAAGGTTGAAAGAATATCACCCAAAGTATCGTTTACGCTGTAATAACCGGCAGGAGTTTCAATCTCAAACCAATTGATTACCGCACCCTCTTCTTTAAGCCTGTAATCTTCGTTAAACTTGTCAACTTTTCTGATTTGAGCCTCGTCTGTTAAATCGCCTGCTTTTGCAACAAGGGTGGTTTCACCCTCATTTTTAACTTCAAAGTGGAAGAACGGAAATTCACCCTTTTTCTTTTTGCCGACACTCTCGCCGTTTGCAAAAAGCTCAACCTCGTCAAGATTTGTATAAACAGTAACCTTGGTCACGTCCTCAACCCTGTCAACATACCTCTTTGCGCAGATATGGAGCATCGGCTTTTTGGAAAGCCAAGCCTGATAAGCATAAAAGCTGTCTTTTTTATACTTTCTGTCAAATGTGACAAGTCCCTTGTGGTTCATACCGTTTTCGCCGCCCTCGGCACGTGCGTCTGCGGCAAAGTCAAACATATTCCAAACGTGAGTAGCCCAAAGATAAGGACGTTTTGCAATTTGCTTGATTACTTCCTCGTGATAATATGCCTGATATTCCTCAGTATAATCTCCCTGTTCAGGGTGACTTGTGTGCCAATTGAGTGCCTCGCAACCGTACTCGCTCATACCGATTGCCTTGTTTGGATATTTCTTGTGGAATGTATCAAACCAATCGCCGTACATTGACACATCGCCGCCGTACCAGCCGAAATAATGGTTATATGAAAGAACATCCGAAATATGCACATATTCCTCATTAATATTGCAAGCAGTAAGCACAGCTTCGGTGGTAAGCCTTGTTTTATCAAGCGAATGAACAAGGTCATTGAGCATTTTATGATTTTCAACAATAGGAGAAGTTGCGCCGCCCATTGTAATTTCATTTGAAAGTCCCCACACCACGATTGACGGGTGATTGTAATTTTGATAAACAAGTTCCTTCATTTGCGACTTTGTATTTTCAACACCTTTTTCAAGATGCTTTGAAATATACGGAATTTCAGCCCAAACAACAATACCTCTCTCGTCGCACAAATCATAAAAATACTGAGCGTGCTGATAATGGGCAAGACGGATAGTGTTAGCGCCCATTTCGCAAATCAAATCCATATCCTCTTTGTGATGCTCAGGCAAGAGCGCATTGCCGATATGCGGCCTGTCCTGATGCCTTGAAACGCCTCTTAAAGGATACTCTCTGCCGTTTAAAATAAATCCCTTTTGCGCATCAATCTCAAATGTGCGGCAGCCAAAGCGTGTTTTAACCTCATCAACCGCCTCGCCGTCAACAATAAGTTTAGCGACAGCGGTATAAAGAAACGGGTCGTCAACACCGTCCCAAAGATGAACGTCTTTAATTTCAAGTTTAGCGCTCGGATTTTTACCGCTTGCCTTAGCCCTTGCAACAACCTCATTGCCGTCGCTTATTTCAAATTCAACCTCGCCGTCGCAATAAGCGTCAACAGTAATTTTTGCGTCATCGCCGCTGATTTCAGGTGTAACCGCAATGCCGGGCGCACCGTAAAAATCAAGGTCAAAATGATTTTTGCCAACTCCGATAAGGCTTACATCCCTGTAAATACCGCCGTAAAATGTAAAATCCGCAACCTGGGGATAAACGTAATCGTTAGGCGAGTTATCGGCAACAACAACAAGCAAATTTTCGTCCTTAATATCATCAAGCTTAACCCTAAAGGTAGAATATCCGCCGTCGTGAACGCAAATTTCTTTTCCGTTAAAATAAACAGTACCTTTTGAATTTACACCGTCAAGCTGAAGATAAACTTCTTCGCCGTCAGGCATATCGCTTTTAGCCAAGCTCTTTGCAAAATATCCCTTGCCACGATAATAATCGTTGCCGCCGTCCTGTCCGTCATCGCCATTGAAAGTGTATGGCAAATCAATGCTCTCCCAATCGCTCGGAAATGTGCTTGGTACAGAGGAAGCCTCTTTTGAAAATTTCCAATCCTTGTCAATATTAATAACCTTGCGCATAATATACCCCTCTCAGTAAATTATTATATATAAATTATAAATCATTATTATATTTAATTCAACAAACATATTATTAACAAATAACGATAAATAAACCAAAATTGCATAGAAAAAGAGCACCTCAATCGAGATGCTCTTAAATTCTCTAAACATAGAAAGTCTTAATTACTTTCTCTTAAACTGCCTTGCCTTCATTGTTGCTTCGTCAGAAGCAGGGAATGTGTTCTTATACTTGATTAAAAGAGATGCGCTCTTATCCTTGATAACTGCTACATTTGCATGGTTTACAGCTACCTCTGCAACCATATCATACTCAGCCTTAGTGATTTCCTTAGTCTTAGTATTGATTGTGCAAGTAACGGTACCGCCCTTATATGTAACCTTAATGTTATCTTCTGCAGTACCCTGAGCGAATGAAATAACGTCGATTTGTGCAACAGTTGCACTGATATCACCGAGAACCTCGAAGAAGTCACCCTGTGAATCCTCGCCTCTCATACTCATTTCAGCAGCCTTTGGCTGAATTACCATTGTGATAGTTCCGTCGCCGTTATCTGTAATGTTAGCGTCAAGAACGTCCTCACCCTTAACATAAGACTTTCTAAAGTCTTTTTTGCCCGGATCTTTCTCATTACAATTGTAGTTATCAAGCTTAGGGTTACGGTTGTTACAAGGAACAAGACCGTAAATGTTTGGCTTGAACAAGCCGTCAACAATACCCGGAACGAGCTTGTTAATAACAGCATTTTCCTTGCCGTCAATCATAACCTTACCTACATTAATTTTCTCATCACCGAGAAGCTTGTAGAAAGTCTCAGTCTGACCCTTATCATTGACATACTCGGCAGTAAGAGTCTTAGTGTAATCATAAGCCTCTTTATAATAGTTAGCAACATCTTCGAGTGACTTAAACTCAACTCCGCCGTACTTGCCTGCCTCAAATGACTTTTCAAGAACAGAAGTATCTTCTGAAGAACCGGCTTTTTCGCCCTCTGCTTGTTTCTTCCAACTGCCGTCCTTAATTTGGTGAATAGCCTTAATGGCACCTTCAGTTACGTAATTTACTTTTGCACATCCTGCAAATGAGCTTGCGATTAATCCTGTAGCAAGTACAAGGCACAAGCCTTTTTTCACATATTTGTTCATTTTCAGGGTTCCCCTTTCAGAATTATACGAATCCGTTTTATAAAACGCTACATATTAAATTTATATTAAATCTCACAAAATGTCAATAGAAAATTTAAAATTAAGTCATAATTTTTAAAAAATTAATTTTTACATTGAGATTTATACATTATTATGGTATACTATTTTGATGAAAACAGACTATAGTACAGTATTTTTAATATATTTTTCAAGGAGTGATAAATAATGAGATGTAAAAACTGCGGCGCAGACAACGATGACAACAGATACATATGTGAGGTTTGCGGCTCTCCTCTTTATGACGAAAGCGATTTTGACAATGCAAACGGTATTGACGACGACAGAACTCAAACCTTTAAAGCAGTAAATGAGCCGAATAATCAAGTTCAAAACCGAAACGATAACTATAATAATAATGATTATGATAAAGAAAATCAATATAATAATCAAAAAAATAACGAAAGCGAAAAGAAAAATAAAGGTGCCGAAAAGAAAAGCATCATAATTATTGCCGTTCTTGCGGTTATTCTTATTGCAATCATTGCTTCTGTTGCAGCAATTGCTCATAACAAGAACAAGGACAATACCACATCTTCAAACCTTACTAAAATTTCTACACAGTCTGATTCTACAAGCGACAAATACAGCACCACAGAGAAAAAGACTACAGAAAGCACAACCGAATCAACTACCGAAAAAACCACCAAGCAAACCACTGCTTCCCTTTGGATAATCAACACAAGCTCAAGCGGAGGCGGCGAAGCAGAGGGCGACGGCAAGTATGAAAACGGCAAAAAGGTTACTCTTGTTGCAAGAGCTGACGACGGATACAAGTTCGACGGCTGGTATTCAAACGGAGTCAAAGTAAGCAGCAAGGAAGAATACACCTTCACTGCTAACCAAAATGCAAGCTTTTCAGCACAATTCTCACCTGTTGAAACTCAAGCGCCTGACACAACCGCTTCAAATTCAGGCAGCGACTTTGTTTTCGGCGAGTAATACAAGTAATCAAATAATATAGGTATAAATATATTAAAAAAGAAAAGAGATAAAAATGACAAAGGGCGAATCAGCTAAAGAAAATTTTATGAGCGGTCTTAACTGCTCGCAAGCGGTTGCCGCTGCTTTTGCAGAAGAAATGAATATGCCAAAATCGCTTGTTGAAAAATTAACCGTTGGCTTCGGCGGCGGAATGGGCAGAATGAGAGAGGTTTGCGGAGCTGTTTCCGGTATGACCTTCGTTATCTCTGCGCTTTATGATGACGATAAGTCAGGAATTTATAAGCGAGTTCAAGCTGTAGCAAATGAATTTAGAGAGGAAAACGGCTCAATAGTATGCCGTGAGCTTCTCGGTCTTTCAAAGCCCGGCCCCGACTCGCCGCTTGCCGAGCCTCGCACAAAGGAATACTATAAAAAACGCCCGTGCCCGGAGCTTGTGGAGCTTGCCGCAGGTATTCTTGAAAAATATATTTCAAATAATCCTTATAAAAAATAAAAAAAGTATTGCATTTTTGTTTTATTTGTGTTATATTATCTAAGCACAAAAAGTGCAACACATAAATGCGCTGGTAGCTCAGCTGGATAGAGTGACTGGCTACGAACCAGTAGGTCGGGGGTTCGAGTCCCTTCCAGCGTACCAAAAACGAGGAATGTTCTTTAGAATGTTCCTCGTTTTTATTATGTTGTGAAAGTGTGCGAGAATACTCTTTATTTCGGGGTCCCCACAAAGTCAAAGACTTTGTGGGGAGAGGAGAAACATACGAAGTGTTTGTTACGATTTTGCTCTGCAAAATTGTTTAAACACGGAGTGTGTTTCGACGAGACGCACCACCGTACGGCAGATTTTGAGAGGAGAAACATATGGAGTGATTGTTGGCAAATGCTTGCATTTCGCCTTAATCACGGAGTGTGTTTCGACGAGTGGACCTTTCGATACTGAGTGACGGGACCGACAGCGTACCCCATAATACAAAATCTGACGCAATTTCAAAAAATCGTCAGACCGCTTTGAGTAGTAACTCAGTAAAAAGCATTAATTATCGGATTTTAAAGTACCCATATTTTTATCACTCAAACATACTTGATAAATAGATTAACTTTATATATAATAAATTTAGATAAGTATACGCAAAATAAGTGATTTTATTGAGAGGGAAAATTATGTATAGTGTGCTTGTAGTTGATGACGAGATACGCCAAAGAGAAGCTGTTATTAAAAGCGTAAATTGGGAAAAAGCCGGATTTAAAGTTGTGGGCGACGCTGAAAACGGAATTGAAGCACTTGAACTTCTTGAAAAGCTGGAACCTGATTTAATTTTGACCGATATCAAAATGCCGCTTATGACAGGACTTGAACTTGCAAGAAAGGCAAGAGAAATAAGGCCTGCCACAAAACTTGTTATTTTAAGCGGATACGATGATTTTGAATATGCACAGGAAGCGTTTAAGTATAATGTTATCCGTTATCTTTTAAAACCTATTTCCGCAAGCGAAATCAGCGAAGAATTCGTAAAAATCAAGGTGGAAATGGACGAAGAATTTGAAAGGCTTAAAACAGGAACATCAAATGAAGAAACCGAGTTAAGACTTAAGAAAACGGAATTTCTTTTGCCGTTGCTTTTAGGAACAGGAGAGGATATTTATACACCTCAAGAGTTAAAAGACAGTGCCAAAAGGTTAGGACTTATTAAAAGCGACAATGACTGTTACAGCGTTGTTGTGTCAAAATTCAAAACTTTCAGCGGTGAAAACTGCACCGAGGCACATCATATTGATTTTGTAAACAGCATTGTAGGAAAATATGCAAATTGCGAAAGCTTTTTTGTAAACGGCAGAATTGTTACGCTTGTGACGAGTGAAGCAGAAGAAATGTCAACAAAATTAAGACTTCCTGTAATTGAGCTTGTGCAAAGCGCAAAAAAGCTTTTCGACCAAAAATGCACAATCGGTATCAGCCAAACAGTTGAAAGCCCGGTGCTTTTGTCGCTTGCTTGCGCTCAGGCTATCACGGCAAGACGATACACCTCTGACGGTGCAGGCGATATCAGATTTATTAACGATCAGGAACGCAAAAGCATATATGAACTTGAGGACATAGAAAAGTCCGTCCATAAGCTTGAGCAGCTTTTAAAAATAGGCAACAAGGAAGAAATAAGTGAATTTCTTAATGATATGTTGTCAAATAAAAATCGTGACGAAATAAATTATTTGATTATTCAAATACTTGCAACGGCGCACAGATGCGTAAGCGTTTTATCTGACAATGACGCATTATCTGAGCTTTTCTCATCAAATAATCCTTTCACCTCTCGCCTGTCATTCGATTTTAACGAGCAGTATAAAAAAGAACTAATATCGCTTTGCCTTGATGCAAGAGATATCATTTCACGCTCACAAAGGCACGAAAGCGAAACGATTTGTGACAGAGCACTTCAAATTATAAACGATGAATATATGAATGAAGATTTATCATTGACCGACGCAAGCGACAAGCTTGGTGTAAGCCCAAACTATTTAAGTGCGCTTATAAAGAAAACGAAGTCACAAAATTTTATTGCCCTTGTTACAGAACGCAGAATGAAAGCGGCAAGCGATTTACTGTTGTGTACGTCAATGAAAATTTTTGAAATATCACAAAAATGCGGATACAGTGACCAACACTATTTCAGTTATTGCTTTAAAAAATATTACGGTATGTCGCCTAACAAATACAGAGAGGAGCATTTAGGAAAAAACGATGTTTAAGCGTAACAAAATAAAATTGTCTGTATTAATTATAGCAATCGTTGTTTTCGGCGTTATATTTTCAACTCTTGCTTCTACATTATTTTTTGGCATATTTTACAAAAATTCAATGTTTGATTCGGCTTATGTATCGAGCAGGCAAGCCGTGTCGCAGGCTAACGAAACCGTTTCCAATTATGTTTCGTCAATAAAAAACAAACTTGATAACCTTTGCGATGAAATGAATAACTGTACCGATACCTCGTCGCTTCAAAATGCAATATCAACAGCATCCAGACTTGAAGAAGATATTTATTGCGTGATGCTTTATGATATGCAGGGCAATTTGCTTTTAGACGGAAACGACAACAACGACAAAGTAAAAAGCAATCCTACAAATTTATCGTTTGACAAAGCTGCTTTTTCAGGTCTTACAGACGGATACGCAATTACTCAACCCCACGTAAATACGATTTATGAAAACAAATATCCGTGGGTTGTAACAATTGCAAAAAAAGAATATTCAAATCTTTATGCCCGTCAGGTTTTTGTTGTGATTGATTTCAAATTCTCGTCAATTGCAAAATATATTGATAAGGTGAGCATCGGTCAAAGGGGTTATTGCTACATTATCAATTCAAAAGGCGAAATTATTTATCACCCACAGCAGCAAATTCTCTTTTCGGGATTGAAAAAGGAAAATACCGATGAGATTTTTGACCTTGCAGACGGAATACACAGAAAAAGAAATAATATTTATAACATATCCTCCCTTGCCTCGTGTAATTGGAAAATAGTAGGCGTAAGCTTTAATGACGAAATAACACAAGCAGTAAAAAGCCAAATAATCATCGGCTCTTCATTTGCGATTTTATTCAGCCTTTTTATATCGGTTTTGGTTTATTTTATTCTTTCAAGAACTGTTACAAGACCTGTCAGAAGGCTTGTTGATTCAATGCAAAAATTTGAAAAGCAGGCGGAATCATTTGAATACAAGGCAGATATGAGTAACGTTGTGGAATTCAAAACCCTTTCGTCATCGTTTGAACATATGGTGCTTATGATTCAGTCGCTTATGGAAAAGGTTCACAATGAAGAAATTGTTCTCAGAAAGACGGAACTGAAAGCCTTGCAGGCTCAAATCAATCCTCATTTTCTTTATAATACGCTTGATTCAATTCAATGGATGTGTGAGCAGGACAACAGCAAGGACGCAGTCAAAATGGTGGGTGCGCTTGCAAAGCTTTTCAGAATAAGCATAAGCCACGGCAATGAGTTTATAACAATAAGTGACGAACTCAAGCACGCCGAAAGCTATCTTATTATTCAAAGTTACAGATACAAAAACCAATTTACCTATTCATTTGATGTTGACAAAAGCGTTTTGGGCTATATGTGCAACAAAATCACAATTCAACCGTTTATTGAAAATGCAATTTATCACGGGCTTGATAGAATGGTTGACGAGGGCGAAATTAAAATTATTGTCCGTCGCCAAGGCAAGGATATTGTGATAATCGTTAAGGATAACGGACTGGGAATGACGCAGGAGCAATGCCAAACCATTCTTCAAAAGGACCGAAGCGACTCAAAAGGTATCGGTGTTAAGAATGTAAATGACCGACTGAAAATATATTTCGGAGAGGAATACGGAATTACGATTGATAGCGAGCTTGACGTCGGCACAACCGTAACGATTAAAATTCCAAAAATTGAGAAAGGACAAGAACATGAATATTAAAAAAGCGACTGCCTTGCTCACTCTTACTTTTTTTCTTATTGCAGTCCTGTTTGGCTGTGCAAAAGGCGCAGAATTTGACAACAAAAGCAACAATATTGCAATAATAACAAAAGGCAGCGACTCAACTTTTTGGAACGATATGAAAAACGGAGCGCTGTCTGCGGCAACCGAATACAATGTAAACGTTACATTTGAAGGTCCTGAAAACGAAGAGGATTACAACGCCCAAAACAAAATGATTGAAAACGCAGTTTCAAACAATGTAGGCGTCATAATTCTTTCAGCGATAGATTTTGAAAAAAATGCCGATGCCGTTCAAAAAGCCATTAACAGCGGAATTAAGGTAATCACGGTTGACAGCGACGTTGATGTAAACGGCAAGGAGCTTTTTGTGGGTACAAACAATATTGAAGCCGGAAAAAAAGCGGCAAAGCAGGCAGTCGATTTGTGCAAGGAGCAAAAGTCTATTAATATAGGTATAGTAAATTATGGCGCAAATACCGAAAACGGCAAAGGGCGATTAAAAGGATTTACCGATTATATAAACAAAATAGATAATGCAAAAATTGTTGATACAGTTAATGTTGAATCAAACAAAGAAAGTGCAACCGCCGGTGCAAAAAAGCTACTAAAAAAGCACAAGCAAATCAATGTGCTGATAGGCTTCAACGAATGGTCAACCATCGGGGTGGCATATGCAATAAAGGAATTAAATTTGAATAACAAGGTTTTCGGCATAGGCTTTGACAGCAATGTCAACTGCGTAAATATGCTTGAAAGCGGAGAGATAGATACACTGATTGTTCAAAATCCTTTTTCTATGGGTTACACCTCGGTTTCAAAAGCGTCTGAAATACTGTCGGGCAAAAAATCGCAAACAAGCACAATTGAAACCGACACCTATGTTGTAACTCGAAAAAATATGTTTTCACCTGATATTCAAAAAATACTTTTCAGCTTTAGCGAAAGCAGTAATTAACAAATATTCAAAACGGCTTTGACGGTCAATTTTGGCTTGTCAAAGCCGTTTTTATGCTTTTCGAGTAGTAATTTTAACATAATAAATCATAAATATCGTAATTTTTTATACACTTTGAATAAAAAATTACATTCAATTTTAAATCTACCAAAGATATAATAAAGACACACAATGACTTAACGAAAATTTTAAGGAGGTAATCTTTATGAAAAAGATGAAAAAGTTATTGGCATTATTATTAGCAGTAGTAATGGTAGTAGGTTTTGCAGCTTGTTCTTCAAAAAAGGGTGACGGCGGCACAACAAAGGCGGCTTCGTCTGCCAAAGGTGAGATATCGGTATTCTATTACACCTTCAGCGACGCATACATTTCAACCGTTCGTTCATCAATGGATAAAATCTTGAAAGACGGCGGCTATACCTATAACGATTACGACGCAAACGGCAACCAGACAACACAGACCGAGCAGGTTCAAACAGCACTTGCAAAAGGCTCATCAATGCTTATCGTCAATGTAGTTGACACAGGCTCAAATGACGCAGCTCAAAACATTATAAATCTTGCAAAGGCTAAAAACGTTCCTGTAATCTTCTTTAACCGTTCTGTTGACCAGTCGGTTATTGAAAGCTATGAAAAGTGCGTATTCGTAGGAACAGACTACGAGCAGGCAGGTCATATGCAGGGCCAGATGATTGGCGAATACCTTGTAAACAACTATGACAAGCTCGACCTTAACGGCGACGGCAAAATCAGCTATGTAATGTTCAAAGGTCAAGAGGGCAATATGGAAGCAATCGCACGTACAAAGTACGGCGTTGAAGACGCTAACAAGGTTCTTGAAAAAGCAGGCAAGCCTGACCTTGAGTTCTATGATGCAGCTAACAAGAACAAATATCTTGTTGACCAGGACGGCTTATGGTCATCAGCAGCAGCTACAAACTATATGAGCACAGCTCTTGCTCAGTACACAGAATCAAACAAAAATATGATTGAACTTGTAATTGCCAACAACGACGAAATGGCACTCGGCGCAGTATCTGCTCTTCAAACAGCAGGCTACAACAAGGATGGCAAAAAGGTTATTCCTGTATTCGGTGTTGATGCAACAGACGCAGCTAAATCAGCTATCAAGTCAGGCTCAATGATTGGTACAATCAAGCAAGACGCACAGGGCATGGCTACAGCAATCACAACAATTATGGGTAATTACCTCAACGGTGCAAACGCACTTGACAGTATTGACACTGCAAACGTAGTAGGCACTTGGAGAGTAAATATTCCTTATTCGGCTTACACAGCAGATTCAGAAAAATAATATAAATCAACTTCACAAAATACGGTTGGGGCTTTTTGCCTCAACCGTACTATTCAAAGCAGATAGGAGAGATACATATGCAAAACAATATAAATAAATCCGTTTCTGCGACTGACAAAGATATATTGTTAAAAATGGTTGATATAGAAAAGACTTTCCCGGGTGTCAAAGCGCTTGACCATGCACAGTTGACGGTCAAAAAAGGAACAGTTCATGCACTTATGGGTGAAAACGGCGCCGGTAAATCAACACTTATGAAATGTCTTTTCGGTGTTTACAGCAAAGACAACGGTCACATTTATGTCGATGGAAAAGAGGTTAATTACAAAAACAGTAAGGAAGCTCTTGAAAACGGTGTTGCAATGGTACATCAGGAGCTCAACCAAGCGCTCAAGCGTAATGTTATGGACAATATGTGGCTCGGCAGATTTCCAAAGGTTTCAAAATATCTTCCTTTCACAAGTGAAAAGAAAATGTATGACGAAACAATGAAGGTTTTTAAAGACCTCGAAATAAACGTTGACCCGAAAGCCGTTATGAGCACAATGTCGGTTTCGCAAAGGCAAATGGTTGAAATCGCCAAAGCCGTTTCCTACAATTCAAAAATAATTGTTTTTGATGAGCCAACCTCCTCGCTTACCGAGGAAGAAGTTGAACATCTTTTCCGTATTATTAATATGCTCAGGGACAGAGGCTGCGGCATTATTTATATTTCTCACAAAATGGAGGAAATTTTGCGCATAAGCGACGACGTTACAATTATGCGTGACGGCAAATGGATTGCCACAAAGGCAGCAAGTGAGCTTACTATGGACGAAATCATTAAGCTTATGGTTGGCCGTGAACTTACAAACCGTTATCCTGAAAAAGACAATAAAATCGGCGACGTTCTTCTTAATGTCGAAAATTTAAGCGGCGAATATACAAACCTTAATAATGTTTCATTTCAGGCAAGAAGAGGAGAAATCCTTGGTGTGGCAGGGCTTGACGGCTCAGGAAGAACTGAGCTTTTAGAGCAAATATTTGGAATAACCACCAAAAAAAGCGGAAAAATCACACTTGACGGCAAAGAGGTTAAAAACAGAAATCCGCACGAATCAATCAAAAACGGCTTTGCCCTTTTGACTGAGGAAAGACGTGCAACAGGTATTTTCGGAATTTTGAATATCAGAGAAAATACTACAATTTCAAGCTTAAAAAAATATCAGACCGGTCCGTTTCTTAATAAAAAGAAAATGAAGGACACGACTGACGAATATATAAAATCCCTTAGAGTTAAAACTCCTAATCAGGAAACAAAAATCAGCTCGCTTTCAGGCGGTAATCAGCAAAAGGTTATCCTTGCAAGGTGGCTTTTGACTGACCCTACCGTGCTTCTTCTTGACGAACCGACAAGAGGTATCGACGTAGGCGCAAAATACGAAATTTATCAGCTTATTCTTGACCTTGCCAAAAAAGGCAAAACAGTCATTATGGTTTCTTCCGAAATGGCAGAACTTTTAGGCGTATGCGATAAAATTCTTGTTATGTCGGGCGGCAGGCTCTCAGGTGAGGTTGACGCAAAGACTACTAATCAGGAAGAGATTATGACACTTGCGGCAAAATATGTATAAGGAGGATTTCATTATGGCTGACACAAGTATAAAAAAGGTTAAGCGTTCACGTATCTCCCTTTGGGTTGAAAAATTCAAAGCGGCAGACAAGGACGACAAAAAAAGATTAATTACAGATTTATTATTTAACAACGCAATGTATATCATCATTGCAATAGCGGTGATTTTTATTGCAATCAAGGTTCCTGCATTTTTGAGCGTATCTTCAATAGTTAATATTGTTTCGCTCACCGCCGCAAAGCTTCCGATTGCTTTGGGTATTGCAGGCTGTATCGTATTAACAGGTACGGATATTTCGGCAGGTCGATGTGTAGGTCTTACCGCCTGCGTTGCAGCTTCGCTTTTGCAAATGACAGGCTATGCCAACAAAATGTTCCCAAATCTCAATACAATGCCGCTTTGGATTGTATTTCTTGCAGTAATTGCAATCGGCGCAGTTGTTGGCCTTGTAAACGGATTTTTTGTTGCTAAGTTTAAGCTTCATCCGTTTATAGTTACTCTTTCAACCCAGCTTATTGTATTTGGTACTGTTCTTATGTACCTTATGATTGGCGGCAACAACGGTCAAACTCTTTCAGGTCTTGACTCATCTTACACAAGCTTTATCACCGGTACGCTTTTCAATGTCGGCGGTGTTGCCATTCCTAAATATGTTCTTTATTCCGCAATTTTAACAGCAATTATGTGGGTTATTTGGAATAAAACAAAATTTGGCAAAAATATGTTTGCCGTAGGTTCAAACGAAGAAGCAGCAAGAGTATCGGGCGTAAATGTATTTATGACAATCTTAATGGTATTTGTGCTTGCAGGTGTTATGTACGGTATCACAGGCTTTATTGAGGGCGCTCGTATCGCTTCTTGCTCTGCAAACACAGGTCTTAACTACGAATGTGACGCTATTGCGGCTTGCGTAATCGGCGGTGTATCATTTGTAGGCGGTACAGGTAAAATCAGCGGTATCGTTATCGGCGTACTTCTTTTGCAGATTATTTTTGCCGGTCTTAACTTCCTTTCTGTATCCGCAAATATGCTTTACATTATCAAAGGTGTAATCATTCTTGTTGCTTGCGCAATTGATATGAGAAAGTATCTCGCAAGAAGATAATAATTAACCACCGTTTTTGAAAGGCAGTGAAAAATATGAACGAAAACAACACAATAAATCTTAACACCGAAAGGAAACCCGGAGGACTTTACCGAAACATAAAGATGTCTGTAAAAACGGCAGACAAGCTCATCCTTGTCGGAATTATCGTTCTTATCGCCTGTATGATTTTTGCGGTAAGTCATGCAGGATTTACTGTCACATTCAATACAGACGGCGGCTCGCAAATAGATAACCAAAAGGTTATGTATGGTCAGCTTGTTGATATTGAAGAAAATCCCGTTAAAGAGGGCTACACCTTTACGGGCTGGTATTTAGACAAGGATTGCACTAAGCAATTTGATGTTAATAAAGATACTGTAAGCGACAGTCTGACTCTTTATTCGGGTTGGGAAAAGAAATAAAGGAAAAAGTTATATTTATTTTGCAAATGACAAATTAAGCATAACTTAATAAATATACAGAAATAAGCCAATGCATGGGAATAATCGTCCTTTATGCATTGGCTTGCTTTTATTAAGTGAAATTTTTATTTTAAACGGCTTGTTTCTTGATATTGACACAATTATAATATATAATTAAAACAAAACAGATATATTAATTTAGGAGATAAATATGGGAGATAAAAATTTTATTGCCGGAATAGGCTGTACCAACGTTGACATTCTTTATTCGGGAATTGACAGATTGCCGAACGAGGGCGAGGAAATATATGCAAAGCATTTTTCGCTTCAACTCGGCGGCGGTGTTCCCGCAACGCTTATAAATCTCGGCAGGCTCGGTATTAAAACTAAAATTGCGACAGAGCTTGGAGATGATATTTTTTCAAACTATGCAAGGCAGGAATTTGAAAAATGCGGCGTATCCCCTATTAATCTTTATAAAGGCGATGACGATATTCCGCTTAATGTTACAAGCGCTATGATTACAAGCAGGGACAGAACGTTTATGTCCTACGGTCACGGAAGCGTTGAAGCAACGCCCGACGCACTTGATGCGGCTTACAAAATGTGCACCGGCGCAAAGATAGTGATTATGCACACAGGCGGCTTTTTGCCTGTGTATAAAAAGCTTAAAAGCGAGGGCACAATGCTTGTTTTCGACTGCGGCTGGGACGATAATTTGAGCCTTGAAAACTACAAGGAGCACCTTGAACTTGCCGATTATTATACCCCAAACCAAAAGGAAGCGCTTAAAATAACAGATACCGACACTCCGGAAAAAGCGGCTGACGTTTTATCAAATTATTTTGAAAAGGTTATCGTTAAGCTTGATAAAGACGGCTGCCTCGGAATGGAAAACGGAAAGAAATTTTATGTCAGTCAAGTTGACGATTTCAAGCACGTTGACTCAACAGGTGCAGGCGATGCATTCCTTGCAGGCTTTATTTACGGCTTATACCACGAAAAAAGCTTTGAGGATTCAATCAAATTCGGCAATATTACAGGCGGAAAATGCGTTACCAGCGTTGGTTGCTTAAGTTCATCTTGCACCGAGCAAGAGCTTCTTGAAGTAAAGGAAAATTATTATAAATAAGCAAAAGCCGACTAATCAAACGTTAGATTAGTCGGCTTTTTTTAATCATAATATTTATCAAGCTCGTATTCGCATTTTTCGTATTTTTCAATCTTTGGCTCTTTATAAATCTTACCTCGGCAAACAACCATATACGGCTGAGAAAGCGCACGAAAATCATCAAGCGGATTTGAATTTGACACGAGGATATCGGCGCACTTGCCGACCTCGATACTGCCTGTAATATCATCAATTCCCAAAATTTTTGCATTATTAAGAGTGGCGGTATAAAGCGCAAAAGCAGGCGATACGCCGACGTTCTTTTCAAAATAATGAAGTTCACGCCACATATTATAATGGGTGGTATAGGGGCAGCCCGTATCTGTTCCCAGCCCGACGGTAATGCCGTTTTCAAGCGCTGTTTTTGATCCTGAAATCATATTGTTATAAACAATATTTGAATTATATTGCACCGCCTCGCTGATACCCAAGGTTTCACGTTCAAATTTTGCCATAGGAAGCGCAGGCGAAATTGTGCAAACCAAAACGGCATTATGCTTTTTAAAAGCATCAATTTCCCTTTGGGTAAGAGTAGAGCCGTGCTCGATTGAGTCAACTCCGTTTTCAACGGCACACCTTACACCCTCAGGGCTTTGAACGTGAGCAGCAACTTTAAGACCGTAGCCGTGCGCCCTGTCACAGCAAGCCTTAATCATATCTGCCTTCATCATAAGCTTACCTGGCTCACCCTTAACCTTAGCGTCCATAACTCCGCCAGTAATCATCAATTTAATTAAATCTACGTTTTGACTCTTTAATTCGTCAACCATTTTAACTGCGTCCGCCACGCTTTGGGCAGGACGTGTAACAGAGCCTACCATATGGCCGTTCGGCACGCCGATAGCAAAATTTGCCGCCAAAATCCTCGGTCCGTCAAGCTTTCCCGAATTAATCTTATCACGCAGGCGGGTATCGAGATTATCAAGTCCGCCGACCGCACGAACGGTAGTGACACCTGCCATCAAGCCCTGCATTGCATAGGCATGGCACATTTTAAGCACAAGCTCTCTTGAAATGGCTGAGGAAAGCGCAATTTTAGTTAAAAGAGTGGTTTTCATCGGCTTGTTTTGCGGCTTGCCGCCTGCAGGAAGATGAACGTGCAAATTGATAAGCCCCGGCATTAAATATTTGCCGCTTAAATCAATAACTTCATCGCTTATACTCGGATTAATACTGCCGATTTCAACAATTTTTCCGTTTTCAATTGCAACATCAATATTTTCCCTTGCCGCCATATCCTTCGTGCCGTCAAGAAGAGTGCAATTTTTAAATATCGTTTTCATAAAATCACCTGTAACAATTATAATAGAAAAAGGTCTATTTTTCAATTTGCCATAATGCATAAAAATTAGGGGCTTTTATGTACGAATTGCACAAAAGAATTACAAAAAATAAGAGGCGATTGATAATCGCCTCTACGGTAGATTTTCTTTTATCATTGTAGGGGCGATTATCAATCGCCCGTCTGCATTATTCTTCTATAATTGCTTCGGTAACTCTTTGAGCCGCCTTGCCGTCGTCAAGATAATTAAACTTATCATTAAACGCCTTATATTTTTCGTCATAGCTTCTGTCAGTCTCGGCATTCTTGATTGCCTTAATCAGCTCGTCCTCGGTTTGAACAATCGGGCCTGGAAGCTCATCAAGGTCAATATAAAAGCCACGGATTTCATTACCGTATGCCTCAAGGTCATACATATAGAAAATTTCCGGTCTTTTAAGGTTTGCATAATCGAAAAATACCGATGAATAGTCCGTTACAAGCAAATCGGAAATGACATAAAGATGATTGATATCATTCACCTTTGACACATCATAAACGAAGCCCTTGTATTTATCAAAATCAAAGGAATTTGCGACAAGATAATGCGCCCTGAAAAGGATAATATATTCATCGCCGAGATTAGCTTTCAGCTTATCAAAATCAACCTCGGTTTTATATGTGTAGCCTATGCCTGCCTGATGCTGATTATCACGCCAAGTAGGTGCATAAAGAATATATTTTTTATCCCTCGGAAGCTGTAATTCACTTACTATATCTTCGATATCCTTTTGAGTATAATTTGCCAAAAAGTCATTTCTCGGATAGCCAAGCTCCAAAACAGTATCCGTTCTGCCGATAGCCTCCAAATTCCAAGCGGAAATAAACTTTTCTGCCGCAAAGTGCGACGGGGCAAGAATATATTTAAACTTGCTTGCATCAACCTTATATTTTTCACGGATTTCGCTTTTTGAATTCATAGCGTTGTCGGAAATATTAATATCATAGCCAAGACGTTTAAGCGGCGTGCCGTGCCAAAGCTGAATGTAAACTTGGTCGTCCTTAGGATAAATATGGTCGCTCATTCGATAGTTATAAACCCAATACTTAGCCGTTGCCGCCGCAATTTCATAATCCTTTGTATTAACCGTGACTATATAAGTATTAGGGTTGTCCAAAACAAAGGTGAACTGCTTAGGATTGCGAAAAGCCCACACGAAAGTATAATCCTCAAATTTTTCCTGAGTGAGCATATATTCGTAAATTGCCTTTGGACTGTCGCCGTAGCTTCTGCCGTCAAAGGTCGAAAACAAAATAACCTTAGGGTCGGTTTTAATCCTGTCTCTTATTTCATCATAAGATTTCTTTCTGCTTTCAAGGAGAATTTTACGTGACTCTTTACGAAAACCCGACTGCTTTTTTGCAATATTAATCGCAAATTTCTTAATAGCCTCAAAAAGTTCTTTTTTATAATTTCGCTTTTTCGGAGCATAAAGAGTTTCAATATTATCTTTATCAAGCCACATACTTGCGCCTCCTCTTTAAATACAACTTATAATATATTATATATTATAATAAACAAATCGTCAACAAGCATTGTCAATAAAATAACAAGTGCGTTAATAGGTTTTAATCATTTCAAAATTTTGACTTTTAAGAACTCTTAATAAATCGCAATTATTATTAATTTTCTCTTTTGTAATAATACCGCCTCGTGCCGTGTGAGCCTTGGTATGAAAATCAGAGCCTGAACACATCAGCTTGCCGCTTTCCCTTGCCCAAACCTCTGCCTTTTTGTTAAGCTTCTCATTCGTTTTTCCGTTATAAATTTCAATACCGTCAATATAATGCTCATCGCATCTTCTTATGCCCGCTCTAAACGGGTGCGCCTGAAACACAAGAAATCCTTTTGAATGACAGAGAGAATACATTTTCTTTTCCCACGGCTTCATCAAATTGCCTGCACTGTAAAGAAATTCCTCGTCAATGCCGTAAATAAGATAATCGTTAGCCGTGCCGTAATGGCGAAGTTCCATTCCGAGTAATACCGTAAAATCTTTGCCCGATTTTTCAGCTTCCGCTTTCATTCGCCTGTAGCCCGAAAGATAAAAATCAATCTGCTTTTGCGGGCACCAATTAGGCTCAAAGGTCATAGGGCTGTAGTGGTCGGTAACGACTATTCCGTCATATCCTTTTTCAATATATAATTTTACAATTTCCTCAGGCTCAACCCTGCCGCAACGTGAAACACAACCCGTGTGGCAATGAAGCTCATATTTATATAATTTATTTTCCATAAATTTTAGGATATCACAAACCTAATCTTATAGCAAGAAATTTTAAATATATTTATATCATAAACATTCAATCGTATAAATCTTTAAAAAGTTATTGACACGCTGTTTTTTTAATTATAATATAAAACCATAAAACAAAAAAGTTTTGGAGATATGGTATGACGCACAGAGATTTTGCAAAAAATGCGCCTATGGGGTGGAACAGTTGGGACTGCTTCGGTGCAGCTGTAAATGAAAAACAGCTCAAGGAAAATGCCGACTATATGGCAAAAAATTTAAAGAAATACGGCTGGGAATATATTGTTTGCGATATTCAATGGTATGAACCAAAGGCAAAAGATAACGATTATAACAATTTTACCGAGCTTGATATGGACGAATACGGCAGACTTATCCCTGCCGAAAACCGTTTTCCGAGTGCTAAGGGCGGTCAGGGCTTTAAGCCTATTGCCGACTATGTTCACTCCCTCGGCTTAAAATTCGGAATTCATATTATGCGTGGTATTCCACGTCAGGCAGTGCATAAAAACACAAAAATAAAAGACAGTAAATTTACTGCCCGTGAGGTTGCGCACCATTTCAGCGTATGCTCGTGGAACACCGATATGTACGGAATGAAAAACTGCGAGGGTGCACAGGATTATTATAACAGCATATTTGAACTTTATGCTAAGTGGGGCGTTGATTTTATAAAGTGCGACGACATTGCGGTAACGGAATTTCGCCAATGGGATACACCGTACAGCGCATATTATGAAATTGAAATGATTAGAAAAGCTATTGACAACTGCGGCAGAAATATGGTGCTTTCGCTCTCTCCCGGTCCTGCTAAAATCGAAAATGCAAAGCACCTTGCAGAAAACGCAAATATGTGGCGAATGACAGGCGATTTTTGGGATAAGTGGGACAAGCTTCACGATATGTTTGACAAATGCCTTTTGTGGCAAAACGAAGTTAAAAGCGGAAATTATCCGGACTGCGATATGCTACCGCTTGGCAAGCTTTGCAAAAACTGTTCATATCACGGTCCTAAAGACAGATACACCCAATTCACAAGGTCTGAACAAATCACAATGATGAGCCTTTGGGGAATTTTTAAAAGTCCTCTTTTCTTCGGCGGCAATATGCCTGAAAACGACGAATGGACGCTCTCGCTTTTAACAAACGAAGAATATCTTAAAATGCACAAAGATTCAAACGGCGCACACCAGCATTACAGAAAAGAAACAAACGGCAAAGGTACTGTTATTTGGGTTGCGAACGGAAAGAAGTGTAAATATGCAGCACTTTTTAATACTAAAGATAAAAAAGCTAAAATCAAATTCAATTTAAGTGATGTTTTAATGCCTGATGAAAAATACAACATTTTTGACATTTGGGCAAAAAAAGAACTCGGCAAGTTCAAAAATTCATTTACTGCCGAGGTTGAACCTCACTCAGCCGTATTGATTAAAATATACAGTAGAAATTTATAATTGGACTTTTTCTACACGCTGTCAGACTTCGAGAAAGTGAGATAAATTTCGTATTTTGCGAGCGGGTGCTGTACGTTGGTACTGCCTCCGAGCAAAAGACGGAAAGCGCCAAAAGTGGCTTGAGCACTACGTTCAAGCCACTTTTCTATAAATGTATTTTTGATTTTATTTCGGCAAGAGCAAGCCCTTGCCCTACGTCATCACTTTATGATAATTTTAGCACGGCGTGGTTTAGCCACTTTATCGACAGTCTGAAATCCCGTATCAATTCAGATACGGGATTTTTTAAAATTTACTTATTTTTTTGTTCTCTTTTTTTCTTGGCTTTTTCAGTTTTAAGCTGTTGCTTCATTTCTTTTTGCTTAGCCTCAAGCTCCTTAGCCTTTTGCTCCTCAAGGCGTCTGTTTTCCTCATCACGTGCCTTTGCATCGTCATACATAGCCTTAATATCCTCATAATGCTTGTAATTCTCAGCCTGAACAATGAGCTTGCCTGCGTCAATATACGGCTTTGCAAGACGGTTGTAATACGAATTTTCATCCGTCGCCTTTTTAATTAAAGCCTCAATTTCCTTTCTTTCAGCCTTAAGCTTTGCCTTTTTTGCTTTAAGTCTTGATTCTGTATTCTTATCCTTAGCCTTTTTTGCTTTAGAAATTTCAGTTTCAAGTTCTGCCAAAGCGGCAAGATTGGCGTCCTCTTTTGCAAAAAGCTGTTCAAATACCGCATTATCAAAAGGAACAATTTTTCCTCCTGCTTTTGCAATAGCTTTCTTGCTGTACTTTCTGTTTCTTGCGGTTTCGATTGCAGCGCTTCTTTCCTCTCTGTGCTTCTTGGTATCCTTCGGCATAGCCTTAGCATTTGCCATTGCACGTTCAAGTTCTTCGTCGCTTACATCTGACAAACCGTCAATTCCGTTTGCATAAATTCTTTTTGCCTCTTCAAGCCTAAGCTTCCATTCCTCACGGTCAAACTTTTCAACTTCTTCGTTTACCATTTTTGAAATTTCAATATTTTCGTTATATGCTATTGCATCTTTAAGTGACTTTTTAGCTTGCTTTTTGGCAGCCTTGCCGTTGGCACTTTTAACTGCTTTTTTGAACGAATCAATATCTTTCGGCTCGGCATTTTTCATACTTTGCGCCTCTTCAATAACATCTATTGCATCAACAATATCTTTATCGTTAAGCACGCCGTTGCCATAATCTTCAAACATTGCACGAAGTTTAAGCACCTTAACAATTGCACGCTGGCGAAGCTCCGTCATATCATAGAAGAAATACGGAATAAAGTTGAGCGTTGCGCCAATAACCGATAATACAACAATAACGACAAATGCTTTTTTGAAAATATCGTTAATGTAAAGGACATTATAAGGCGAGTTCATTACTTCGCTGATTGATTTGCCTGTTATTGCCGATATTTCGCTTGCACGAGATGAAAGTGTGTTTTCATTAATACCGACTTTTTCGTATACAGCCGGCACAAGACCGCTTGTCAAAAGAGTAATAACCGTTCCTATAAGACCTACGGTTGAAAACATACCGTCAATTCTTTCTCCGGTCAAATATTGCTGATAATCACGAATATCGGCATTTACTGCGGGAGTCAAAATAACGCCGAATGAGCTCATAAGATAGTTGCCGAAAAGAATAATTGCAATATATATAATCATTTTAGGCGGTTCTGCCTGAACAACGGGATAAAGCAAAAATAGAATTACGGCATTGAGCGCATTGGTGAAAATAAGCACCGCTTTTTTGCCCCACTTTTTAATACAAAACGGAGCGGCAAGCATTCCCCAAAGGTTAGCGTTTGCAACAACCATTGTGATTATTGTATAAAGTCCGGCGCCGACACCGTCTTCTTTTGTGTTATGGTACTGATAGCACCACTGGAGCATATTGCCGTATGTAGATTCAAGAAATCCTATCCAACCTGCAAGAGATATAACCCAGAAAAGCTTATTCTTTGCAACTGCACGAACGGCATCAAGAAATTTGATTTGCACAACGTGGCTTCTTGCCTGAACAATCTTTTCCTGAGTATTTGCAAAAATATATACAGAACAGATTACGCCGAGAATTGCGAAAGGCGGATAAAGAATTCTGTATAATTTCATATCATAAAGGTCATTGTTAGTTGCAACCTTTGCAACAAGCGGCAAAACAGCAGTTGCAATAGACGGAGCCATAGAATAAACAACAGACTTAATTGTTAAAACATTTGCTCTTTCCTGAGTATCCGGTGAAAGCACCATAATAAGGTTTTCATACGATTCATAAAAGAACATATAGAAAAATTGAAAACCGATATTAAACAAAAGAACGATAAGAGCCTTAACGTTTTGGCTTTCAATTTTTTCATACGGCACCATTACCATACCCACAACAAGCAAGCATGCCGGAAGCGCCATTGACAGCAAATAAGGTCGATACTTTCCCTGCTTACTTCGGGCATTATCAATAATATTAGCCCTTATTGCAGTGGCAGGAAAAGAAACAGCAATACTGATTGCATAAATAATATAAACCTTAGTTGGAGAAATACCGATAGCATTACCTATAATTACATTTGTAGTGCTCAACGTTAACTGCTGAACACAATAAATCAGGAAATAAATTCCTATTCCGCCGAAGGAATAAGCGAATATCTCCTTAAACGGCATATATCTGCCGGGCATAGGTCTTTTCCAATATACCTTTGCGTCAGAAAGAGTTTGTTTAATCTTTCCTATTTCCATAAAAATTAACCCCTTTTTCTTTTTGAGCTTTAGAAGTACATACTTTTTTCATTATAAGTATCTTAAATACTTCAAAGCCGTTCCAACTAAATATTATATAACATATTCACTTGTAATTAAATATAAAATACAGTATAATAGATACATATTTCAGAAATGGTGGAATAGAAATGTATCATAATAAATCTTTTTATTTAGGATATCAAAGCGAAAACAATTTATTTTTACCGAATGTAATAAGCGCTTTTAAAATTCTTGTAGATGAAAATTATTTTTATTTTATGGATGACGAGGAACGCAATTTGTATCCCAAAGGCACAGTAGCTTTTATTCGCTGTACGGCAGGCAACGGCAAAATCTATACAAAACACGGTGAATTTGAATTAAGCGAAAACGACTATATCTTTTTGAATTTCCACGATATTATCAAATACAAGGCTATGGGGCAATTTTGGGGATACCGTTGGACTAACTTTACATATCACGGCTGCAAAGATTTTGTCCTTGGCAAGATAGGCAAAAGTGAGGTCAGCGACGACGAAGAAAAATATTTTGAAAAGCTTATAGGAATAGGTCAAAACGCTGAAATTTCAAACTATGTCAGTTTCATTTTTCTTGCATATTACTTTAACGTTTGCAGAAAAGAAGAAATAAGCGAAATTCTTAATCTTGACACCCCACACCGCAGGCTGATTGACGATATTTGCTCATTTATATCGCAAAAATCATTTACGAAAATAACGGTTGATGCCGTGTCGGCATTTTTCAATATTACCCCTCGCAGACTTCACCAAATCTTTATCAAGGAGCTTAATATTTCACCGAAAAAATACATAACCAAAAAGAAAATGGAGGAGGGTTACAGGCTGCTTGTTCAAACCTCTATGCCGATTAACAAAATAAGCGAATTACTGTGTTTCAGCTCACCGTATCATTTTACAAATGAGTTTAAAAAAATTTTCAACCAAACGCCTACCCAAGTAAGAAATATCGAAAAATAAAGGAATGACTATATAGCATACTATATATTGTATATAATATACAATAAACGACTATTTTAAAAATTTGCTTTACAATTCGTGTGTAATATGCTATAATCTTTTCGCTGTAAACGAATTACACGGTTTCGGGGTTTAACTGCCTTGCAGTATTCACCTGCCCGTTACTGAGTTTTGCGTGATACGGCAAATAATATTAAATGAGGTGAAAATTATGACACAGGCTGAAAAGCAAGCAATTATCAAGGAGTATGCTACTCACGAGGGTGACACAGGTTCACCGGAAGTTCAGGTTGCAGTTCTTACAACAAGAATTAACGAGCTTACAGAGCATCTTAAGGTTCATAAGAAGGACCATCACTCAAGACGTGGTCTTTTAAAGATGGTTGGTCACAGAAGAAACCTTCTCGTATACCTTTACAATAAGGATATCGAAAGATACCGTGCTCTTATCAAAAAGCTTGGCATCCGTGATACACTCGACAGATAATTTGTCACTTAGGCAAGCATGGCTGACGGTCAATGCTTGCCTTGTTTACTTTTTTGTAATTTAAGGAGGCGCAGACAATAGTAGTAAACCGAGTATGTAAATTATAATTTGTATATTGGGTTTATTACTATTGCACCTCCTTGATTAAATAAATAAAATTTAAAGAAATGAGGTACTAAAATGTTTTTCAAGAATTTTAAAGTTTGGGAAACCGAACTTGCAGGCAGAAAGCTTACACTTGAAACAGGCAAAATGGCAGGCCTTGCAAATGCTTCAATTATGGCTCGCTACGGCGAAACAGAAGTTCTTTGCACAGTAACAGCGTCTGCAAAGCCACGTGAGGGCGTTGACTTCTTCCCTCTTTCGGTTGACTATGAGGAAAAAATGTATGCGGTAGGCAAAATTCCGGGTTCATTCCTTCGCAGAGAAGGCAGAGCAGGAGAAAAGGCAATTCTTACATCCCGTTGTATCGACCGTCCTATTCGTCCGCTTTTCCCAAAAGATTTAAGAAACGATTGCTCAGTTGTTGCAACAGTTATGTCAGTTGACCCTGACTGCTCGCCTGAGATTACTGCCGCTATCGGTGTATCTGCCGCTATCGCTATTTCGGATATCCCTTGGGCAGGTCCTATATCTTCGGTAAACGTCGGCATTGTTGACGGCGAAATCGTTATCAACCCAACTCTTGAGCAAAGAGCAAAGACTGACCTTACACTTACAGTTGCATCAACAGCTGACCTTGTTGCTATGATTGAAGCAGGCGGCAACGAAATTGATGATGAAACAATGTTTAATGCTATTATGGCAGGTCACGAAGAAAACAAGAAGATTGTTAAGTTTATTCAAGGCATCGTTGACGAAGTCGGCAAGCCTAAGTTTGAATATGAATCATCCGACCCTGATCCTGAAATTATGAAGGAAATTGAGGACTTCTGTATTGAGGATGTAAAGAAAGCTCTTGACACAGATGACAAGCTTGTTCGTGACGAGGCTCTTCTTCCTATTTATAATGCAGTTCACGAGAAGTTTGACGAAAGATTTGAGGGCAACGAGGGCAAGATTGAAGAAATTATGTATCTTGTTCAAAAGCACGTTGTTCGTGCTTGGCTTAAGGACGAGCACAAGAGAGTTGACGGCAGAGGCATTGACGAAATCCGTCCTCTTAACGCAGAGATTGACCTTCTTTCAAGAGCACACGGCTCAGGTCTTTTCACAAGAGGTCAAACACAGGTACTTTCAGTTACTACTCTCGGTCCGATGTCAGACGCTCAGCTTCTTGACGGTCTTGATGAGCAGACTGAAAAGAGATATATCCATCACTACAACTTCCCGTCATACTCCGTAGGCGAAACAAAGCCTTCAAGAGGACCGGGCAGACGTGAAATCGGTCACGGTGCACTTGCCGAAAAAGCACTTGTTCCTGTTCTTCCGTCAGTTGATGAATTCCCTTATGCAATCAGAGTTGTATCTGAAGTTCTTTCATCAAACGGCTCAACTTCGCAAGGCTCAATCTGCGGCTCTACTCTTTCACTTATGGCTGCAGGCGTTCCTATCAAGGCTCCCGTTGCAGGTATCAGCTGCGGTCTTATCACAGGCGACGACGGCGTATACGGCGACTTTATGACAATGGTTGACATTCAGGGTCTTGAAGATTTCTACGGCGATATGGACTTCAAGGTTGCAGGTACTAAGAAGGGTATCACTGCAATTCAGATGGACCTTAAGGTTCACGGTCTTACTCCTGAAATCATCAAGGAAGCTTTTGCCAAGACTCATAAGGCAAGAAATTACATTCTTGATGAAATTATGCTTCCATGCATCAGCGAACCAAGAAAAGAGCTTTCAAAGTATGCTCCTAAGATGTATACACTTTCCATCAACCCTGACAAGATTGGCGATGTTATCGGCAAGGGCGGCAAGGTAATTCAGGAAATTCAGGCTGACTACGATGTTAAGATTAACATTGAAGAGGACGGCAGAGTATATATCAGCGGCATTGACGCAGACAAGTGCAAGGGTGCTGTTGAAATTGTTAAGCTTATTGCTACCGACCCTGAGGTTGGTTCATTCTACAACGGTGTTGTAACAAGAATTATGAACTTCGGCGCATTCGTTGAAATTGCACCGGGCAAGGAAGGTCTTGTTCATATCTCTCGCCTTGACGTTAAGAGAACGGAAAAGGTTGAGGACGTTGTAAACGTCGGCGATTCCGTTATCGTTAAATGTATTGAAATTGACGACCAGGGCAGAATCAATCTTTCAAGAAGAGATGCTTTAATCGAACTTGAGGGAATGAAACCTGAAAACGAAATTGACGAAACACCAAGAAAGCCACGCAGAGATAATCACAGACGTGACAATAACAGAAAGTAATTAATCTTTCAATAAACCTGCCGAATTGAGTAATTATACTCGGCAGGTTTTTCTTTTCTTTTTTTGATACAGATTTTGTTATTTTATTGACAAAATTTGTAATAGTGCTATAATTGTATTTGTACGTTTTTAGGAAATTAAATCAAAAAATTACGCTTTGCGTAACGGAGGAAAAATTATGAATATTTTTATGATTGGCGGCACAGGCCTTCTTGGCTGTGAAGCTGCAACCCAGCTTATCAAAATGGGTCACAAAGTAACAAGCGTTGCTTTGCCACCTCTTCCTCAGGGTGCTCCTATTCCTGAAGAAATGAAAATCGTTTTCGGCGATATTAACAAAAAGAGCGACGAAGAAATTGAAGAAATGCTCAAGGGCAACGATGTATTCATCTATGCCGCAGGTGTTGATGAGAGAGTTGAATTCCCTCATCCTGTTATGGATTATTATGACAAGTTCAACAACGCTCCTCTTAGAAGAATCTTCCCTCTTTGCAAAAAGGTCGGCGTTAAGAGAGCAGTAGTTCTCGGCTCATACTTTGCTTATCTTACAAAGAGCAGACCTGATATGGGACTTCAGCAGAGAAACCCGTATTTCAAGGCAAGAATGATGCAAGAGGATATCTGCAAGAATGCTGTTGACGACAACTTCTCAACTTGCGTACTTGAACTTCCTTACATTTTCGGCACACAGCCGGGCAGAAAGCCTGTATGGACTATCCTTATTGAGCAGCTTAAGATGATGGACAAACTTCCGTTCACCCTTTATCCAAAGGGAGGTACTGCAATGCTTACTTGCCGTCAGGTAGGTCAGGCTATCGCAGGTGCTGCTGTTAGAGAAAAGGCAGGCTTTGAAGCAATCCCTGTTGCTATGTATAATATGAAATGGGATAAGTTCCTTAAAATCGTTTACGAAGCAAGAGGTATGGGTCCTGACAGAAAGATTGTCGGCGTTCAGCCTTGGATGATGAAGCTTGGTATGATTGGCATTGCCAAGGATTACAAAAAGAGAGGCATTGAGTCAGGTATGGACCCATTCAACCTTCCTGATATTATGAACCTCGACCTCTTTATTAACAACCAGTATACTAAAGAACTCGGCGTTCAGGAAGACGATATTGAAGCAGCAATCACTGATTCAATCCGTGTTTCTCAGGCATCATACGACGGCAAGGTTAAGCTTCTTGAAATGAAGGGCGAATAATAAAAAATTATTATTACATAACAAAGAGCAAGGATTTTACGTCCTTGCTCTTTTTGCATATTTTTAAATTTTCTTTACAAAAAAATCATATAATGATACAATGAGAGCATATCACGGCGCATTAACATACAAAAGGAGAAATTCAAATGAAAAAAGGTTTATCTTCAATGCTGTCATTAGTAATGATAATTACATCAATTTTTGTGATTCCGACAATGGCGCAAGCGGATGAAAATCCTGTTTTGCCTATATCCGGTACAATTAACAATGTGTGTCCTGCCAACAGTGAAGATTACTACGCAAAAGATGAATTAAGAACACGTTATACATATGTTATTCAAAGCCCCGGCACATTAAGAATAAACGTGAATGCAAGCCTCACCGGATATGACAGCGACGGTCAATTTTCCGTGCAATTCAGAACCGAATTTTCAAAAAAATATTTTATTTCAGATATGAGCAGTGGATATAAAGGCTATGTTAATGACCACGTTGAATATGAAATATTACCCGGCACATATACTTTTGAGTTATGTACTTGGGGAAATGATTCACCTGTAAATTGTGAAATTTCGACCTCATTCACACCAAAAGCTCAAAGCTTTTATGCAGATAACAATACCGTTACAAATGTAATCGCTCACGGAAATGAAATATCACTTGATAAGATGTATTATGGGGTATTTCCTGCCTGCATTCAAGAATCAAGTACGTATAGTGAGCTTACACATGTTCCCACCTCATTTTCATACAAATTTAAATTCACCGGCGGCAATTTGTATGCAGGATTTGACGGAGAAAGAAAAAATAAATTTGCTCCTTTTTGGGCTGCTTACAATTCGTTTCATTTGTATGACGGTGACGGAAAAAGCGTCCAATATTCTACATACAACAACGAAACCTTGCTTTACAAAAATTTAAAAGCAGGCGAATATTTTATTTCGATTGATAATTGGGCAGGCGCATACAGTTTTTATCTTACACAAAACTTCAATAAATTCAACGGCATTTCGGCTACCACCACTAAAAAGACCTCAAAACCTAAAAAGGCAAAAATCAAAAAGGTTAAAGGCTATAAAAAGGCGTTAGAGGTAAGATATGCAAAGGTAAGCGGTGCAAGCAGATATCAAATTCAGGTTGCGACCGACAAGAAATTCAAGAAAAACAAGAAAACCGTTACCGCAAAGAAAAGCAAAACAAAGGTTAAAATCAGCAAATTAAAGAAAAAGAAAAAATATTACGTTCGAGTTCGTGCTTACAAAAGCGTATCAGGCAAAAAGGTTTACGGCGCATGGAGCAAAGTAAAAACCGTTAAAACCAAATAAGCAATAAAGGCAAAAAGGAAGAACAAAATTGTTCTTCCTTTTTTTAGATTTTATACGATATTTATTGATTGTTCGTCGCTTTCTTGCCCGTATTTACGACAAATTGAGCGTGGCAATGAGGGCAGGTCACGTTGATTTTGCCCTTATGGCGAGGGAGGCGAAGCGTTTTTTTACAACCCTTGCACTTAACGAACTTATGAGTTTTGCGTTGCTTGAATTTATCGTTTTGAAATTTGAAAAAGCCCTTAACGCTGTTTTCAAACTTAAGCCACTTTGCATTTTCCGCTCTGCGAGCCTCGATATTTTTTGAAAAAACTCTGAAAATTGCGAAAACAACAAGCACAAAAGCCATAATCTCAATCGCACAATATGTTATTTTTGACACCTTGTAAAAAGCGTTTGCCAAAAGAATTATGACAAAGAAAAAGATTAAAAGCACGCTCCAAAGCTTATCAATGCCGTATCTGCCTATCATAAATTGCTGAAACTTATATGCCTGTTTTCTAAAAAATTCTTTCATGATTTTCACCTTTATTGATTATATGCACCGCCGTTGGGACTGCCGAAATAGTCCGACGCATTTGAACTGTCATTTGAACCGTCGTTTGAACTGTCATTTGAACCGTCGCTCGAATTGCCGAAATCCTGCGACTGAGAGTATGAGTTTCCGTTATTAAAATGCGGTGTATAGTAGTAAGTTCTTGACGCAAACAAGCCGCCGATAAGACTAACAACAATCCTTATTATAATTATAATAAGGATAATTTTTAAAATTCTTGAAACACAACCGCCACGCCTTGCGGTATATGTGCGTGTGTTTTGATTAGGACTGGTATAAGTGTAGGTATGCGCACCGCCCATATCGCCGAAATCGAAAAAGCTTGAAAACGGGTCCTTTTTAAGCGGATTAATGCCGTTTGTAATATCGCTGTATGCCTGATGATACGTCATATTATCAGGCTCCTTTGCATAAGCGGTACGGATATGGTCCTGCGCAACATTCCACTTGCCGACTGCCACATTAGCAAGCGCTGAAAGATAATACCAGCGGGCATTTCTGTCCTCAATAGTATTGAGCAAATTAATTGCCTGGGTGTATTGCCCCGTATTTATAAACTGCGCAACAGATTTTAAATAATCGGGTGCACTGTTTGCGTTCGCTTTAGCCCTCGTGCCGCTAAACGGAGAATAATATTCACTTTGATTAGCCGTGCCGTTTTTAATTTGGTCATAAGCCGCATTGATTTGCGACATTTTCTCCTCGGCTTCTTTATCGTTTGGATTAAGGTCGGGATGATACTTTTTAGCAAGCTTTTTATATGCCTTTGTGCATTCTTCAACGCTTGCCCCGTCCGGCACTCCCAAAACCTTATAAGGATTAGTTATCATATATATTCCTCAATAATTGATTTTATCAAATGTTACCACGCAATTTTTAAGACGTTATTAACAAATAACGTATAAGACATAAACTTTGGACAGACTTTGATAAAGCGGCTAAACCGCGCCAAATAATAGAAAATAAACCGTTTTGCCTCCCTTGCAAAGGGTGCTGGTCTCCGGTGGAGACCTCCCACTTTAGTGCAGAAGCAACAACCGAGCCGGGAGGCGAGACGGTGGGTGCAACTTGTTGCGCTCGGAGGGATTGTAAAAATTGCAAGGACATCGAGTCCTTGCAATTTTTGGCGCTTTCCGTCTTTTGCTCAGGGGCAGTACCAACGTACAGCACCCATTCGCAAAAAACGAAATTTATCTCGCTTTCTCGAAGTCTGCAACGTGTAGAAATTTATAAATCGGTTTTTTCTACACGTTGAATAATAGTTTAAACATTTTTATTGAAATTTTTAACTTATTTTGGTAGTATAATATAGTAATAAATAACAACGGAGGTTTTAAGCAATATGTATCCTATCTTGCTTACTCTGGGTGAAAATATCGACAAGGTTTTTTCATCCTTTGATTTGTGGGTTTTCCACTTTTTTGGCTCAATGCAATGCACATTTCTAACATACGTTGCAAAATTTTTCACAACCTTTGGCGACGAGGGATTTATAATTCCGCTTGTTGTTTTGGGCGCAGTTCTTTGCTTATTTAAAAGAACGAGAAAATTCGGCTTATCTCTTATTTTCGCAGTAGTCATCGGCACACTTGTTACAAACATTGTGGTTAAACCTATGGTGCTTAGAGTAAGGCCTTACAATACGCTTCAGGGCAATGCAGATTATTGGAAATGGTATATCGGCGCCGGCGCACTCAGCGAGAGCGACTATTCATTCCCGTCGGGTCACACAACAGGCGCTTTTGAAATCGCAACGGCACTTTTCCTCTGCTTCAAGAACGAGAAAAAGAAAATTGCTTATCTTTTCCCTGTAATTGCAGTTTGCACAATGGGCAGCCGTGTTTACCTTATGGTGCATTATGCAACAGATGTACTTGCAGGCCTTGTGGTAGGTATTGTTGCAGGCGTGCTCGGCTATCTCATTGCTAAGTTTGTCGTTAAATTTATTTTTGAAAAGACAAAGCTTGATAATATTGATTTAGGCAAAGTTCTTAAAAAGATAACTGACAAAACAAATGGCAAAGCCGCACCGGTTGCAATCGTTCTTGCAGTAGTTTGCATCTTCCTTTATGCATTTATTCCAAGCCTTACGGAGGGCGGCGACAAGGCAATCAGATGCGCATACAACGGCGAATACGATTGCTACAACGAGGCAAGAGTTGACGATAAGGATTATCCGCCTATTGACGGCAAAAATTATTGCAAAATCCATTGGAAGCAGCTCAACGGCGTTGATTGATAATTGCAAAAAATTAACCACCTGTATCAAGCGAGTACAGGTGGTCAGCGTGTAGAAAAAATCCAATTACAAATTTCTACACGCTGTCAGACTTCGAGAAAGTGAGATAAATTTCG